>Ga0307991_1001765_pt1 | contig 14993 bp, 13 predicted proteins | sample EllFjometagen131_FD_203146 | JGI IMG/M metagenome (GOLD analysis project Ga0307991, IMG submission 203146) | Marine microbial communities from Ellis Fjord, Antarctic Ocean - #131 | ecosystem: Environmental > Aquatic > Marine > Unclassified | place: Southern Ocean | collected 2014-10-08
GATTTCTACCACATTTGCACGTTATGTCACAACATGCTGAGGGTGTTAAATCATCTTGGCATAGAAGTGTTTTGCTTACTTTAGCTATTACACTTCATAATATTCCTGAAGGATTAGCGGTTGGAGTTGCGTTTGGATATGCAGCAGGAGCTTTTGATTCAAGTGTTGCAGCTACAGCAGCAATAGGTGGAGCAATAGCACTAGCTATCGGGATTGGTCTTCAAAACTTCCCAGAAGGTGCAGCAGTTAGTGTTCCTTTGAGAAGAGAAGGAATGAGTCGTAAAAAAGCATTTATGATTGGACAATTTAGTGGAATGGTAGAACCAATTGCGGGTGTTGTAGGAGCAATCTTAGCATTATCAATGAGAAATGCACTTCCTTATGCGTTGAGTTTTGCTGCAGGAGCAATGATTTACGTGGTTATCGAAGAATTAATTCCAGAATCACAAATGATGGAAACTACAAAAATAGCAACAATTGGAGCTATGATTGGATTCGCAGTCATGATGACACTGGATGTTGCCCTTGGATAACTTGATATATAAAGATTATGCAGCTTGGAAACTTGAAAACCACGAAATTATTGAGGTATTCCATGATAATCATTCTGTTGTTTATGATAGAATTGAGCCTGTATATTCTGTTTTAAATCATATTTACGATAAATTAGTTGAAGAAAAAGAGTTAGATGATGAATTAGAAACAATATTCATTGCTGGATTTAATTATTTAAATACTCAATTAGAAACAATCAAAATTTATTACGATACTTTATTTAAATCAGATTGTGATGAATTTCTCGAATATAGTGAAATGGTACTATACTTACTTTATATTTATGATATTAAAAGTGATATGGAAAACAATGATTTAGATTCTGATATAAAAGAGCTTAACGAATTAGAGGAAAGTATTGAGAATTTGATTATGGAACGAGGAAATGATTTTGATTATATAAAGGATCAAATGAATGGTGTATTGAAAGTGGTTTTTAGTAAAATTGATTATGATTATGTTAGTATTGTTGATATTTTTGTAGAAATTGGTGAAAATCTTGGGATTTTCTTATATGAAGAAGAAGACCTAGTAATAGGAAGAGACTTTTAAAAAATACAAGTAAACGCTTGTATTTTTTTTATGGTGTGTATTAGTTATTAAAATTATAAATATAGTATATAATGGTTTTACAATGAGGTGATTAAATGGGAATTAGAAGTGATATAAAGACAATTAAAATGATGGATCCTGCAGCAAGACATTGGTTAGAGATAATACTTACTTATAATGGGATGCATGCAGTATGGACATATAGATTTTCACATATTCTTTGGAAAATAAAATTAAAAACAATAGCTCGAATAGTTTCAAATATTGCTAGATTTTTTACAGGAGTTGATATTCATCCCGCAGCTCAAATTGGAAAGAATTTCGTAATTGATCATGGTTCAGGAGTAGTAATCGGAGAGACTGTAATAATTGGAGAACATGTTTTGATCTACCACCAAGTAACTTTAGGCGGAACAGGAAATGATTCTTCAACTAAACGTCACCCAACTATCTGTGATTGTGTTATGATTGCAGCTGGGGCAAAGATCCTAGGAAATATCAGGGTTGGTGTAAAGGCAAGAGTAGGGGCAAACGCGGTTGTTTTAACTGATGTACCACCTGGTGCTACTGCTGTTGGAATGCCTGCCAGAATAATAGATAATGGTTTAGTGAATGAAACAAATTGTAGTTTATCAATAAAAGAAAATGACATTTAAGCCATTTTCTTTTTTATTTTTTTTATATACTATATAATCTCTTAATTTATCATATTATTTTGATATAAAGAGTAAATAAATATTACTTCTTAGTCAAATAGATCTGTTGATAAATAACGTTCACCATTACTTGGTGAAACAGTTAAAATTATTTTATTTGGTCCGACTTTTTTAGCTAATTTAAGAGCTGCGTAAACATTTGCGCCAGTTGAAATTCCTGCAAATATACCAAGTTCTGTTGCAAGTAGTCTTGCAGTTTTATAAGCCTCATCATCACTTACAGTTAAGACTTCATCATAGATACTTGTGTCTAAAATATCAGGTATAAATCCTGTTCCAATTCCTTGAATCTTATGAGGCCCAGGAGACATTCCACTTAATACAGCTGAAGTTTTTGGTTCAATTGCTTTTATACTAATTTTTGGATTGTATTCTTTTAGTATACTTCCTACTCCAGTGATTGTTCCACCTGTTCCAACAGAAGCTATGAAGTAATCTAAATCTGGCAACTCATTAATAATTTCTATTGCAGTATTCTTCATATGTGCTTTTGGATTATTTATGTTTTTAAACTGCATCGGCATAAAATAGCCATGTTTGATTGCTAAATCAGTGGCTATTTTGATAGATTCATTAATGCCTTTTTTTGCATCAGTTAATATTAGTTTTGCACCATAACCTTTCAGTATTTTTCTTCTTTCAATACTAAGACTATCTGGCATTGTAAGGATTGTTTTATACCCTTTTGCAGCAGCAACCATTGCAATTCCAATCCCAGTGTTACCACTGGTAGGCTCAATGATTGTATCTCCAGGGTTTAATAGCCCTTCTTTTTCTGCTGCTTCAATCATATTAATAGCAATTCTGTCTTTTACACTACCACCTGGATTAAACCATTCTAACTTTAAATAGATGTCTGCCATATCAGAATTAACTAATTTACTTAATTTAATTATTGGAGTATTTCCAATCAAATCGTATATATTATTATATATCATTTTCATTACCTCATTATTCTTCTCTTATAAATAGTATATATTTTCTTTATTTTTTAAACTAATAATATGCTAATAAAAAGAGCAGAATATAGATTATTCAGCTCTTTATTGTATTATTTTCCTCTTGGTTTCATATGTGGGAATAAGAGTACGTCTCTAATAGATGGAGAATCAGTAAGAAGCATAATTAAGCGATCAATACCAATTCCAAGTCCACCAGTAGGTGGCATTCCATATTCTAAAGCTTCAATGTAATCAATGTCCATTTCATTAGCTTCGTCATTACCTAGTTCTTTTTCTGCTAGTTGAGCTAAGAAACGTTCCTTTTGATCTATAGGATCATTTAACTCAGTAAATGCGTTTGCATATTCTCGACCACCAATAAACAATTCGAAACGATCAGTGAAACGTGGATCTTCCATATTCTTTTTGGCTAAAGGACTAATTTCGATAGGATGTCCAAAAACAAAAGTAGGTTGAATAACTTTTTCTTCAACATATTCCTCGAATAAGAGATTTAGAATATGTCCAGTTCCTGTATAATGGGCTGGAACTTCTAAATCTTTTTTTAGTGCGAAAGCTTTTGCTTTTTCAAATGTCATGTCTTTATCCCAAAAATTAATTCCAACAATATCTCTTACAGCATCAGCCATATGTAGTTTTGCCCATGGAGCAGCTAGATTTATTTCTTCTCCACCATAAACAACAGATTCTTTTCCGAATTTTTTAGCTACTAAAGATACTAATTCTTCAGTTAACTCCATCATTGTATCTAAATTTCCATATGCTTGATATAATTCAAGCATAGTAAATTCTGGGTTATGTTTAATACTCATTCCTTCATTTCTAAATGTTCTAGCAAATTCGTAAACACCATCAAATCCACCAACTATTAGTCTTTTTAAATATAACTCAACAGCAATTCTTAAATAGAAAGGCATATCTAAAGTATTATGATGTGTAATAAAAGGTCTTGCGTTTGCTCCACCTAATATTGGATGTAATACTGGTGTTTCGACTTTAAGAAATCCTTTTTCATCTAAAATTGATCTCATCATTGTTATTATTTTTGAGCGAAGGATGAATGTTTCTCTTGATTTTGTATTAGTTATTAAATCAACATATCTACGGCGGTATCTTTCTTCGATATCAGTAAGTCCATGATATTTTTCTGGTAAAGGTCTAAGAGCTTTAGTTAAATGAGTAAACTTAGAAACTTTTACACTTAGTTCCTCAGTTCTAGTTTTCATGATTGAACCATGAATTCCAACTATGTCTCCAATATCAGATTTATTAAATATCTCAAATGCTTCTTCACCAAGAACATCTAATCTAATATATAATTGAACTTGTCCAGCTTGGTCCATGATATTTGCGAATCCAGCTTTACCTTTTCCTCTTTTGGTCATAATACGTCCAGCAATAGCAATTTCCGGAGTTTCCATATCATGTAATTCTTCTTTAGTATATTTTGAATACTTGTCTTTTAAAGACTGAGTATTATTGTTTCTGTCAAATCTTTGCCCGAATGGATCAATATTATGTTCCTTTAGGAATTCTAGTTTTTCTCTTCTGACAATTTCTTGATCTGATAATTTTTCCATTTAAGTCACCTCATTTATTTTATTCAAATAAAACTAAATATATTTTTGGAACAAAGAAAATAGTACATGACTGTACTATTTTGTAGCTTCTTTTAATACTTCTAAGTTGTCATACATGATAGACATATATGTTGCGTCTATTTCTTCTTCTTCAGGAGTTCTATTTCCAAGTCCATGCATGTAAAGTTTTGTTGCGAATTCATCTTCTTCGCTAAGTTCAAGTAATACTTGGTCTCCTGCAGGAGAGTTAGTGTTTTTCTCAAAGATTATTGCATGAATCCCGTAAAAAATAGCTTTGTCTTTAAATGCTATTATCTCACTAGGTACACTTTCAGATGAATGTGCATCTGCAACTATTGACATTATTTCAATATCATAACGATTATACAAATAAGAAAATAGCATTACAGTTGTTATTATTGGTCTTACAGCTTCATCAGCCATTTCTTGATAATCTGAATGTAGTTTTTCTAAAGCAGCTGAAAGAACTGTGTAGTTATTTTCATATAAAACACTATTATCTGGATAAGTTACTACTAGTTTATCTTTAACAAGCATTGCTACTTGTAACATTCTTAATGGATCTAACCAAAAGTGTGGGTCTTCTGAAAGTGAATGTTCATCACAGCCAGAGATAGGCGCCATATCATGTTCTAAAAACGAATACTCGCTTGTATAGCATACTGTATTATAAGATATGTTTTGAGATACATCGATAAACTCAACAGAACCATCACTAAAAGTGGAGTCTATGTTATCTGGTATGTAAGTATCTACACCAGCGTTAACATAAAACAAGAGATCTGCTTGAGACATATCAATAATTTCTTTTGCACTCCAATCAATAGAATCACTATGAACTGTAGAACCGGGTACTCTTTTTACTAAAACTGTGTCCCCTGCAATTTGTTCAACCAAATATTGCATTGGATAAACAGTAACATAGACTATTTGATCAATATCATCATCGGGCTTACATGCAGATAATGACATGAATAGCACAACAGATAGAACAAATATAATTAATTTTTTCATTTTCATCACCTATTTCTTATGTGAGACAATTATATATTAAACGAGCGAATAATTCAACATATTATAGCTTTTTTTCTTCAATTATTTCAAACATGTTTTTGGCATCTTCTTTTTTAGTAGATAGTTGTAATTCAAGAACTTTTATAGTAACAATCTTATTACCAAAATGAATACTTACTATATCCCCTACTACAAGTGTAGTACTTGATTTAGCTACTCTATCATTTACGAAAATTCTTCTATTATCTGCAACTTCTTTTGCAACTGTTCTTCTTTTAATAATTCTGGAAACTTTTAAAAATTTATCTAGTCTCATATTATCACCAACTATATTATAGCATATAAAAAGGATATCTGAGATACCCTTTTTATTACTATTACTCTACTTTTTCAGTTTTTTCTTCAACCATAGTTTTTTCTTCTAGGACTAAAGCTTCTTCTTTTACTTCAGGTTCAACGGGAGCATTAGCTTTTTTCTCTGCAGCTTCTTTCTCTTTTGCAGCAATATTAACTTTTTTTCTTTCCCACCAACCTAAAGATCCTTTATCTACTATTTCATAAATATCTTCTTTTGTTAAAGTTTCAATTTCTAACAAGTATTTAGCTATAAGTTTAACTAAATCAAGATTATCAGTTAAAACTTTAGTAGCTATTTTGTAACATCCATCAATAATTGTTCTTACTTCATTATCAATTTCAAGGGCTACTTGATCACTAAACATTTTGTCTATATTGTAATCTCTTCCTAGGAAGACTTGTCCACTACGTTTTTCATACTGTATTGGTCCAAGATCACTCATTCCATATTCAGTTACCATAGATCTTGCGATTTCTGTAGCTTTTTGGAAGTCGTTATGAGCTCCTGTAGATACATCATCAAAGATGATTTCTTCACTTACACGTCCACCCAGTAATCCTGTGATTCTATCTAATAAACCTGTTTTAGTAGCTAAGAAAGATTCTTCTTCTTCAGGAAGCATCAATGCATAACCACCAGCTTGTCCACGTGGGATTATTGTTACTTTGTGTACTATGTTTGCGTTATCTAATTTAATTCCAAGAACAGCATGCCCGGCTTCATGATGAGCAATGAAGTTTCGTTCTCTTTTTGATAGCATTCTCGATTTTTTAGCAGGTCCCATCATTACTCTATCAACCGCTTCATCGATGTGATAAAGCTTAATGAAAGGTTTGTTTTCTCTAGCCGTAAGAATAGCTGCTTCATTAAGTAAGTTTTCAAGATCTGCACCTGTGAATCCCGGTGTTCTTTTAGCTATTTCTGAGAACGTAATTTTAGGATCTATTTTCTTATTCTTTGCATGTACTTTTAAGATTGCTTCTCTACTTCTAATATCAGGTCTTGCAATCATAATTTGACGGTCGAATCTTCCTGGTCTTAGTAATGCTGGATCTAATACATCAGGTCTGTTTGTTGCTGCAATTACGATTATTCCTGAATTTGCTCCAAATCCATCCATTTCAACTAGTAATTGGTTTAGTGTTTGTTCTCTTTCATCGTGCCCTCCACCAACTCCTGCACCTCTTTGACGACCAACTGCATCTATTTCATCAATAAATACGATACATGGTGCATTTTGTTTAGCTATTTTGAACATATCACGTACACGACTTGCTCCTACACCAACAAACATTTCAACAAAATCAGATCCACTGATTGAGTAAAAAGGAACATTTGCTTCACCTGCAACAGCTCTTGCTAGTAAGGTTTTACCAGTACCTGGTGGCCCAACGAGTAATACACCAGTTGGTATTCTGGCACCAAGAGACATATATTTCTTAGGATTTTTTAAGAAGTCTATTAATTCAGCCATTTCAGCTTTTTCTTCTTCAATACCAGCTACGTTTTCAAATGTAGTTGTTTTACCTTTGTTTAATTTAGCTCTGTTTTTACCAAATTCGAATGCCTTGTTATTCCCACCTTGGCCTTTCATAAAGAATCCAATTATGAAAATCAACAAGATAAGTGGTAAAAGGATCATTAAGATACTCCAAAAACTATAAGATGAAGCTGGCTCATGATCAAAATCCGTACCGGCAGTTTTTGCATCTTCAATTATCTCATTTAATAAATCTTCAGTTGGAACTATTAATTCGTATGTTCCACCATTCTTAAGTGTTCCGGTGATTTTATAAGAACCTAGGTTTGAATCACCTGCGATTGGTTCGGATATAATAGTTGCTACTTCTTTGTTTTCTAGTTTAGTTGTAAAAGTTGTATATTTGTAAACGATTGGTTTTTCATCCTGATATGTAAACATATATACTGCTGCAGAAATGAATATTAATATTATCGCTACTACAACTAGGCTACCTAGTCTTCCTTGCGGACGTTTCAGTTGTTTTTTTTCTGCCATATTAACACTCCTTATTTATTGTAAATTTCCGGCTTTAATACACCGACATATGGCAAGTTACGATATTTCTCATCATAATCAAGCCCAAACCCAACAACAAATTCATTAGGGATTGTTTTTCCAATGTATTCAGGAACAAGTTCAACGACTCTTCCTTCTGGTTTATCTAATAAAGTAGCAATTTTTATACTTTTTGCTCCACGGTACATTAATAAATCTTTAATTACCTTAATTGTTTTTCCTGTATCAACTATATCTTCTGTAATTATGATATGACGATCATGAACAGGAATTCCTAAATCTTTAAGGATTTTAACATCTCCGGTAGATTTAATTCCACCATGATAACTAGATACATCCATAAAACCAACTTCAAGATGTATATCCATTTCTGTGATTAGGTATCCCATAAAAGGAACACAACCTTTTAAAAGGCCAATTATTAGTGGAAATTTGTCTTTGTAATCTTCGGCTAATTGTTTTCCCATAATTTCTGCAACTTCAACTATTTCTTCTTTAGATACTAAAACTTTTTCAATGTCTTTTTCTAACATTATTTCACCTCATAGATATAGATTTTTTTTAATAACGTATTGTCTTGAAGAGATTTCTTAATTCCGGGGATCCATAAAACACTTTTTGAATCTGCAACTACAAACATTTTGTCTCTTTTTGACAATGGAATTTTCTGATCAATTAAAATATCTTTCACTTTCTTAGTTCCTATTTTCAAAGTCATTGTATCGCCGTTTTTTCTGTTTCTAAGGTAAAGCGGAAATACCTTATTATTATAACACAGTTCTATAAAATTAGAACTGTATTGCGATATTTTATTTTCACTTAAAACGAAACTATCATTATCATTAACAAAATACTCTCCATAGCCATTTACTTCAATAATTTTCTTCTCTATTTTCATTTTTTTTTCTATAAAAATGTATTCATATTCTTTCACAAAATTGAAGTTTTTACCAATAGACAAAGATTTGTTAGAGTTTTTTGCAGAGCATAATTCAATCATTTGATTATATTGTTTATAGCTAACTTCCACAGTGTTATCTGTCATGATATTTACTAAGTGTTTTAAAACTTTTATCTTAATTATTTTATCTAACTCATTGAAGGTTTTCAAGTTAATATTATTATAAAAGCAGTTCTCTTTAATAAACTCGTCTTTTAATCTATTTAAAACAAGATCTGCTGATTCAATATAATCCTTGAATTGCATGATTTTTTGATTTAAAGTAGGATTTTCTTTTTTTAATAATGGGATAATATTATGTCTATATCTATTTCTAGTATAATGATCTTCTTTATTTGAAGAATCCTCATAATAGTTAACTTCATACTTTTTAGAATAAGCAATTATTTCATCTTTTGTTACTTCCATCAAAGGTCTGATTATTGAGATATTACGATCTTTTCTAATTTCTGGAATGCCCGCGTAACCGCTGAATGAAGTTCCTCTAGTAATTCTCATAAGTGTTGTTTCCACTTGATCATCTAAATGGTGAGCTACAACTATTTTAGATGCTTTATATTTCTGTGCCACTGCTTTAAAAAAACCGTATCTCTGATTTCTTGAATCATCGTGGAAATTCAACTTTTCGTTTTCTTTTACTGAGTATCCTTCGAACGGAATCTTCAATTTTATAGCTAGTTTTTTTATATGTTCAAATTCATTGATAGATTCAGATCTTACATTGTGATTAACATGTGAAATGATTAATTTTAAATCAAGATCTATATTATTTAATATATCCAAAAGAACCATTGAGTCTACTCCCCCGCTGAGAGCTACAACAACAGTTTCATCTTTAGAAAATATTCCTTTGTCTAGTACTAGTGTTCTTAAATTTCTTTCCATATTTATCACCTAACGTTTATTATATCATAATAATTCTTATTAGATATTATATATTAGTTTACTTTGAAATACAAAATATTTTTTAGTTGTTAGTGATTTATGATATAATATAGCCAGTAGATAAAAAAGGATGGAGAGAAAATATGTTTAAACTTCCAAAGTTAACTAAAAAAGAACGCGCCTGGGTGCTATATGATATAGCAAATTCGGCTTTTATTTTGACAGTTATTACAGTATTATTCCCAATTTTATATGAATTGGTATACATGGCTCCAAACGTAGCTGATGGAATTGAGAAATACATTATGGTCGGGGGAGAAGAAGTACTAAACCCTGCATATAGATCTTTATGGCTTACTGGATCACAAATATTCAAGTATTTAGTAAGTGGTATAGCACTTACTGTTGCATTGTTAAGTCCTGTTATTGGAGCTTGGTCTAATTTCCGTGGAAACAAGAAGAAATTCTTTAAAATATTCTTATTTATTGGTGTTATTGGCGGAATAGGAATTGCAATTCCAGGATACGATTGGGTATTATTGCTTACAATTTTTACAATTTCAAGTATTGGTTATAATTTAACTAACGTTATGTATGATGCTTTCTTAGTTGATGTAACTGGAGAAGATAGAATGGATGAAGTAAGTGCAACTGGTTTTGCATGGGGATATATTGGCAGTTTAATACCTTTCTTTATCGGGATAATCCCTTATGGTTTACTTACATTAGGAATGATAGATGAGTCTTTCGCTCATTATACAATTAGTTTTGCATTTATAGTATCAATTGCTTGGTGGGTATATTATTCATTACCATTACTAAAAGAAGTAGATCAAACTTATAATATTGAACAAGTTGAAAATTCTTTAGGAAAATCATTTAAGCGTTTATGGGGTACATTTAAGGAAATAAGAGCATATAGATATATTTTCTTATTTCTAATTGCGTATTTATTATATATAGATGTAGTAAACTCAGTAATTAGATTAGCTACAAACCTTGGGTCAGATTTAGGTGTTACAGCAATAGTAATGCTTGGAGTTATTGTATTGGTTCAAGTAATTGCGTTCCCTTCTGCAATTATCTATGGACGTTTAACAAAACGTTTTGGTGGAAAACGCATGATTTACTATGGTATAGCAATTTACGCTATTGGTATTTTTATAGTATTTAACATTCATGAAGGTACAGAATACTTTATGTGGATAGTAGGAGCATTGATTGGTACTGCTCAAGGTGGAATTCAATCTGTTTCTAGAAGTTATTTTGCAAAAATGGTACCACATGAAAAAGCAAACGATTTCTTTGGATTCTTTAGTGTATTTGGACGTTTTGGAGGGATTATATCTCCATTCGCAATAGCATATTTCCAATCAGCTGATAGACTTGGAACTAATGGAGCAGTATTATTACTGTTAATTCCATTAGCATTAGCATCTATCATCTTACTGTTTGTTAAAGGTGGGAAAGTAGATTTTGTTGAAGAATAATAAATACATTCTTGCTAGTAAATCTCCTAGAAGAATTGAGCTTATGGAAGTACTGAATGTTGATTTTGAGGTTATCCCAAGTCAAGTTGATGAAATTATAAAAGATGGTTTATCTTGTGAGGAAGTTGTTATTGATATTGCTTTTCAAAAAGCAAATGATATTGCTAAAAAACATCCAGATAAATATGTGTTAGGTTTTGATACACTTGTAATTCTAGATAGAAATCCTTTAGGAAAACCAGTTGATAAAGATGATGCATTTAGGATGTTAAAGTCGCTTAGTGGTAGAAGTCATACTGTATTTACAGGATGTGCTATTGTTAAAGGAGACTATAAAGATTCGTTTTATAGTAAAGCCGATGTAACATTTTATGATATGTCTGATAGCGAGATATGGGAATATATTGAAACTAAAGAACCGATGGATAAGGCTGGATCATATGGGATACAAGCATATGGAGCTAAGTTTATAAAAGAGGTTCATGGTGACTATTTTGCAATCGTTGGAATGCCTATCGCAAAACTATATAAAAAAATTAAAGAATTGTAAAAGAGACCTTTTTGGGTCTCTTTTTAACTACTAATCTATTCTTTTTGTGTAGTTTAGTGTAAAATAAATGTATGATACCGTAATACCATTTAAAAAATTTATAAGAAGTGATATTCTATGTGTGACTTCAGAGGGAGGCAGTTTTATGTTTAATTTAAAAGTATCAAAAAGTGAACATAAAATAATAAAAGAGAGGCTTAATCTTGTTGAGACAGTTGATTACGATTACGTATTAACTGATGACAAGGAATTGACTGAAGACGATAAGATAAATATCGTATTTGGTCTTGCAGACATTGTCAAAGTTTCTAATCTACTTGACTTGATTGTAAAAGGTGAAGAATTATACATCGTTGGAAGCAATGAATTTGGACAAAAGAGTGTAGAATCACGTAATTTCTACTATTTCATTGTTGAAGAAGATGATGTATATGGTGTTCTAAGTAATACAAGGATGTTAATTAAATCAAAATTGTATGAAATAGAAACACTACTTGAAAACAAGAACTTCATCAGAATAAGCAAGTACTGCTTGGTAAACATTGGCAAAATTGATTACATCAAGCCGGCTCTTAACTCTAAACTCGATTTGTTACTTAAAAACAAAGAACATCTCGAAGTAAATCGAGGATATTATAAGGATTTTAAAAAAGCTTTAGAAATTTAAGGAGGTATCATAATGAATTTTTTGATTAACAATCCAGTAATTGCATTTGCATTACTCGTAATTGTAGGATTTGTAGTAGTAATGGTTACAAAGATTATCGAAGAAGTAAAAATAAATAACCTATTATCAAGAAAACAAACACAGATGAGAATAAGCAACCCAGCTAAGAGTTTTAAAGCTAGAATTGCATTTTTATCTAGTGCAGCTTTAGCACCTGTTGCAGCTGTTGTAATAATGGTAAGTGTTGCATTAAACCCTGCAGCTATACCAACAGGAGACCGATTAAGTGTTAGTTCAGCACAGGATATTTTAGATATTTACTCAGTTTTTAATGAGAGAATAGAAACTAATTATGCAGGTTGGCAAAGAGATGGTGTGTTTGACACTGTAGACAGTGCTTTAACTCCTGAAAGCGATTCAATAATATTTGATGGAACTTATAAAACAACAGTAACAGCAACAACAAGCACTGGTTTAGATTATTTAACGAGCTCAGGAAGCGATGATTATTCAGAAACAAATAACCAAGTTATTGGTGTAGATGAAATGGATAATGTTCTTACTGATGGTAAATTTATTTATACAATGTATGATAACAAAGTTCAAATTACACTGGCATACATAGAAGAAGTTGGTCCAAGTGTACTAAATCTTTATAAAACATTTGAATATAGTGCAGATTATTGCTCTGAAGATCAATTTTATCCTCAAGGTATGTTTGTAGATGGAGATTACTTAGTAGTAATTGGAAATCAATATTCATATAATTGTGAGGAAGTAAAATATGAAACTGATGTTGATGGTGATGGCGGTATTGTCCCTAATGATGAGGTCTACTATACATATTGGCATCAATCAAGTAGTAGTATAAAAGTATTAGTATATGATAAAGATAATGATTTTGAACTTAAAGATGAATATTCAATGAATGGATATTTCACAGGAACAAGAAAAATCGAAACAGTAAATGGAAATAGTTTATACATAGTAACAAATAACTATATACCTTTTTATCAAGATGATATAGTAATTGATGATTATTTATCAGAATATGAAGTTAATGGAGAAGTAACAAAAGCTAAATATGAAGACATAGTTTATATTGAAGGTACAAACCCAAATTCTTTTACTACTTTTTATGGTATTGATTTAGATACAACTGAAGTAGATATGGAAACTGTACTCGGAGATAGTGGATATAATTTATATGTATCAAATGAAAACATGTATTTAGTTGGAGCTGCATATTACTTTTTACCAGTTTTAGACTTTATAGAAGTAGAAGAACCTACTTATGAAAATAAAACAGCAATCATAAAAGTGGAAATTGGCGAAGGTGAAGTTGAATTCTTAGGAAATGGACATGTTGAAGGAAATGTATTAAATCAATTCTCTATGGACGAATACAATGGATATTTAAGAGTCACAACAACTGAAGGTTGGGGTGAAGAAACAAGTAATAGACTATTTGTTTTAGACGAAAATCTTAAAGAAGTATCAATGTTAGAAGGACTTGGAAAACCTGGAGAAAGAATTCAATCTACAAGATTTGTTGGAGATTATGGATATGTAGTTACTTTCTTACAACAAGATCCATTCTATATTATTAATTTATCAGATCCAAAAAATCCATTTATCGAAGGTGAATTATCAATGCCTGGATTTAGTTCATATATGCAACCACTTGGTGCTAACTATGTTCTTGGAATTGGATTTGGTGATAACGATGGCGGAACACAAGGCCTTAAATTAGCAATTTATGATGTTACAGATAAAACAGCACCAGTTGAATTAGATAATGTAATATTTGATTATACTGAATTTGGTTGGGGAAACAGTTCTGCAACATATAATCATAAAGATTTACTTGTAAGCTTAGAAAAAGGAATTATCGCTCTTCCTTTCAATACATACAGTACTACCAAAACAGTAGATAACGGATATGAATATAGTTGGAATAGTGGAATACTAGTATTTGATATTGATTTAGAAACAGGCTTCAATAATCATCCAGCATATGTTACTCACGCAACAGATTCAGAGGAAAACGTATATGTGTATAAGAGTAAATTCATTAGTGATTACTTCTATACAGTTTCAGATCAATATATTAAAGTATCAACAATTTTAGATCCTGAAACAATTTTACATTCAACAGATTTGAATTAGATAATAAAAATAACCGTCAATGGCGGTTATTTTTTTATGTACGATATAATTTTAATCGATATACTTCTTTTTCTACAGCCTTACTTACAGCTTCTACAACTCTTTTATCAAAAGGTGAAGGAATAATATAATCTCTTCTTAATTCATCATCTTTTATGATATAAGCAATAGCTTCTGCTGCTTTAATTTTCATACTCTCTGTAATCTTCTTTGATTTAGCATTTAGTACTCCTCTAAAGAGCCCTGGGAATGCCAATATATTATTTATTTGATTTGGGAAATCAGATCTTCCTGTACCTACAATGTAAGCATTTGAATCCAAAGCAACACCAGGCATTATTTCTGGATCAGGATTTGCCATAGCGAAGATAAATGGATCCTTGTTCATAGACGCGATCATATCTTTTGTTAGAAGCCCTTTAGCAGATACTCCAATAAAGACGTCTCTATTTTTTATTAATGCTTTTAAGCTATC
>Ga0307991_1001766_pt1 | contig 14983 bp, 12 predicted proteins | sample EllFjometagen131_FD_203146 | JGI IMG/M metagenome (GOLD analysis project Ga0307991, IMG submission 203146) | Marine microbial communities from Ellis Fjord, Antarctic Ocean - #131 | ecosystem: Environmental > Aquatic > Marine > Unclassified | place: Southern Ocean | collected 2014-10-08
ACAACTGCTTGTGTTCGAACAGCGGAGACGGGCTGAGTTATATGCGAAGCATAGCGAAGCCCTGGGCAAGAAAGATTGAAAACTTGTTTTCCATCTTTTCCGAATGCCGTGCGAGCAAGCTTTGCTTATTATCTATTATCTAACTTATGGCAACACGGCATTTGGTAAGAACTATTGTCCTTCAATCCCTCTTTGAATGGGATTTTTATGATAAGGAAGTTAATCTAGTTGATATTTTAGAGCGGAATATGAAACGCTTTGGAGAAGATGTGGACGAACCGGAATTTGCTTGGCGGATTGTTAAAGGTATTATTGAACATCTAAATGAAATTGATGAAGTAATTAAGAAGGCGGCTCCAGACTGGCCTTTGAATCAGATTGCCTTAGTTGACCGAAATGTACTCCGGATAGGTCTTTATGAGCTAATGTATGCCGATAAGAAAGAGGTGCCACCGAAGGTAGCGATAAACGAAGCGATTGAAATGGTTAAAAATTTTGGGGGAATTAACTCCCCAAAATTTATAAATGGGGTTTTGGGCGCTGTGTATCGAGAGATGCAAAAATAAAAAACATAAAAATATAAAAGCAAGAAAGCAAGAAAATGGAAAATAGAAAAAACGAATTAACGCGAATGTGATGCCCAGTGAAACTTCGCTGCCGCGCCTAACGGCACGAAAAGCAAAAGAATTAGCAGCATAGTTTCACCGGGCTAACCCCGTGAAATTACACTGATATCTCACGATAGAACAAGTCTTAATTCAGGTGTAATTTTACGGAATGGGCTTTATAATAAAACCAGTTGTATTAATTAATTTATTAAATCAGTGAAATTTCTACGGGGATGAAAAATTTAGAAAAGACCATAGATATTAATTTTGAGAATCAACTCCTTTTAAAGGAAGCGCTAACTCATCGTTCTTATTTAAATGAGAATCCGGACTGGCCAACGTCACATAACGAACGATTGGAGTTTTTGGGGGATGCGGTTTTGGAAATTATCGTTACCGTATTTCTTTTTGAAAAGTATCCTGCTTTTAATGAAGGCAAACTGACCAGCATTAGGGCGGCTTTAGTTAATCGTTCAATGCTTTCGAGGGTGGCTAAGGAAATTGATTTAAAGTCGGTAGTTTTTATTTCGAAAGGCGAAAAACAAGGTTCGGCTAGGTCCAGAGAAGCGATTTTTGCCAATGCGGTAGAAGCTTTGATAGGAGCGGTTTATCTTGACCAAGGTTACGAGGTGGCTGAGAATTTTATTAAACAATTTGTGTTAAAACACCTTGGGTTAGTGATGGGTGAGAAGTTGTACCAAGATTCAAAAAGTTTGCTTCAAGAGATGGTTCAGGAGAAATTGAAAATTACTCCAAGGTATGAAGTGATGGAAGAGATTGGGCCAGACCACAAAAAGGAGTTTTTAGTTGGGGTTTTCTTTGATGATAAATTAATTGCTGAGGGCAAAGGGGTTTCAAAACAAGACGCCGAAGAGGCAACAGCTGAAGAAGCTCTAAAGAAAATAGAGAAATAATGGGTAATTTCCTTACGCACCTTAAATTACAAGGATTTAAATCATTTGCTTCCAAGACAGATCTTGAATTAGACTACCGGATAGTGGGAGTAGTTGGACCGAATGGTTCCGGTAAATCAAATATTATTGACGCTATCCGTTGGGTTTTAGGGGAACGAGAAGCTAAAAATCTTCGGAGCGGGTTGCTGGAAAACCTAATTTTTGCCGGAACGTCAAAATTAAGTAAGGCAAGTTTGGCGCGAGTGACACTTCATTTTAATAATAGAAATAGAGTATTGCCGGTAGATAGTGAAGAGGTTTCAATTAGCCGGCGAATTGACCGTTCAGGCACCAGTCAATTTTTTGTAAATAACCAAGAAGTTCGGCTAAAAGATCTTATTTCTATATTTGCCAGGGCGCGACTTGGTTCTAAGGGTCTTATAATTGTCGGCCAAGGAGAGGCCGATGTTTTTGTTCGAGTTAATCCTAAAGAACGGCGGGAGATGATTGAAGAAATTTTAGGACTTAAGGAATACCGGTTAAAGAAACGAACCGCTGAATGGAGATTAAAAGAAACTCGGATAAATATGGAGAAGCTTGAAGTAAAACTTGAGGAGATTGCTCCCCATCTTAAGTTTCTTCGCAGACAGCGAAATAAATGGGAGAAACGGGACGAAGTTAAAAAAGAACTGCATGAGATTTGTGAAAAGTATTTTGCCTACCATTATTATAGGTTGATGGGGCGTATTGGAGAAATGGAAAGTGGAATAGAGAAGCTTAAAAAAGAAAAGAAGGTAAAAACCGAAAAAATCAAAGAATTTGAAGAAGAATTTAAAAGAAAGAACGGGCCTGTAGAGAAAATATCGGCATCTCAGAGTGAAGCTTCCACGTTTTTTAATAGCAAGCTGGAAATAATTAGAAAAAAACTTGAGGGTTTGCGGGTAAAGCAACTGGAATTTGAGAAAAAACTGATTTGGCTTGAAGCAAAAAATGAGTTTGAAAAGAAGCAAGAACGTAAAACGACAGGCGAAAAAGAAACAGAATATAGCGCCTTCCAACTCCTTTCAGAGCTTAAATCCTTTATCAAAGAAGTAGAACCGATTTTAAATGAAGATAATTTAGGGAAAATGAAGGGCACTCTGGCAAAATGGCTCAATCGTTTCCGAAGTTTCTTTGTTGAAAATAAATCAGAAGAGAATTCAGAGTCAAATAGAGGGAGTGTGGACAAGATTGAGGAAATTAGGGTGAGGATTGAAGAAATTAATAAGGAAATAAAGGAGAATGAAGGAATAGAAAATGAGATTTTAGCCGAACAGGGTAAGAAAAATCAGGAATTTCGCATCCGGGTTAGACAATTAAACACCAGAGAAAATGAACGCCGCGTTATAGAGAATCAGATAAATGAAAAGAAGATAATTAAAGAGCGGGTTGAGTTTCAGTTAAGGGAACTTGAAAATAAATGGCGGAACATTGGATATAATTTTGAGGAATTGAGAGCCCTTAAGAAGATTGAGGTTCAGGGTGATGAAAATTGGGATGAAATAGAGCGGAGAATTAATCAATTACAATTGAAACTTTCGGCAATTGGGGAAATTGACAAATCCTTACTCAAAGAAGCTAATGAGACTGAGGCAAGGTATGAATTGATGACTAGCGAATTTAAAGATATAAGGAATGCTTTGAATGATCTTGAAAAGTTAATAAAGAATCTTGAAGAGAGAATTCACAAGGATTTTAGAAAATCTTTTAGTTTGATAAATAAGGAATTTAATAATTACTTTCGTTTGATGTTTAGGGGTGGGGGAGCAAGGTTAAAGTTGGTGTATCCTGAAAAATTAAGGAAAACTGAGGATAAGGATGACGAGGGTAATAATCAGACGAATCTGGCGGATGAAAATATAATAAGTGAAGAAGAAAGAGAAATTCAGGCCGGGGTTGAAATAAGCCTCAATCTTCCGAAGAAAAAGGTTAAAAGTTTAGATATGCTTTCCGGTGGAGAAAAAACCTTGGTTTCTTTAGCAGCTCTTTTTGCTCTTATCGCCGTGTCGCCACCACCTTTTCTGGTTTTGGATGAAATTGATGCGGCGCTTGATGATGACAATGCCCAGCGTTTCTCAGAGCTTATAAAGGATTTTTCGGAGAAGACACAGTTTATTATTGTGACCCATAATAAAGTTACGATGGAATCCATGGACACTCTTTATGGTATTACGATGGGTAGCGAAGGAGTTTCAAAGGTTTTATCTTTGAAATTAGAAGAAGCGGAGCGTGTCCCCGAATAAAACTTTTCAAGTTTCACGGGGCAAGCAGTGTGGAAGGTTGATTCCAAGGTTGCAATAAAGTGTAAAATACTTAATACTAATTACTAAATATTAAATATCCCGATTTTATCAAAATCTTTGATTTTGAAATAAAACCGAGGATCCTCGATGCGAAACGAAATTAAAATTTCGAACGCATCGGGACTAATTATTAATTTATGTTAGCTATAAAGTTAAAGCCGGTAGGCAGAAAATCCCAAATAACATATCGGGTGGTAGTAGCCGAGAAACGTTCCAAACTTAAAGGTAAGTATATTGAAGATGTTGGTTGGCTTAATCCTTACCAAAAGGAGTTTAAAATCAATAGAGCGCGGGTTGAGTATTGGCTTAAAACAGGCGGGGCTCAGCCGACCGATACCGTGTATAACTTGCTTGTTAAAGCTGGTGTAATTAAAGGTCCTAAACGGGCAGTTCATGCTACCAAGAAAAAAGTAACGGAAGAACCTAAGATAGAGGGAAAAGTGCCTGAGGGAGTTGTTGAAGATAAAAACGAAACAAAAGAGAAAGCGCCTGAAGGAGTTGTTGAAAATGAAGATAAAGCAGAAGAGACCACTGAGGAGAATAGCGGAACAAAAGAAGCGCCCGAGAAAACATCCGAGAAGCCCGTTGAAAATAAAACCGAGACAAAGGAAGAACCCTCCGACCAAGAAGTTACGGAAGACCGGGAAATTCCGGAAGACGAAAAGAAAGAAGAGGAAATTAAACCCAAAGAAAATAAAAAAGAAGAGAAGCCTGCGGAAAAGAAAGAAGAGAAAAAAGATTCCAGCAAAAAGGAGCCAGAAAAAGAGAAATAGCAACTTTATTAAATAACCTAGTTAACAGCTCATGAAAGTGAGCTGTTTATTTTGAGATTATTTCTAAATTCTGATATGATACTTACACATGATAGAGCAAATAGTTAATTTACCTTTTTGGGAATATGAGTTTTGGGGTAATAGTCTCGGCGGTTATTCACAGGCGGTGGGAATTTTTATTGGTTTTTTGATTGTTTTGAAAATATTTCAATCCATGATTTTAATCCGGTTTCAAAAGCTTGCCGAACGTACCAAAACTAATATTGATGACGCCTTAATAAAAATTATAAAAAGTATCAAGCCGCCGTTTTATTTTGTAGTGGCGTTTTATTTTGCCTTTAAAATTCTCGTGGTTTCATCCATTATCTGGCAAGTAATTAATTTTTTTCTTATCGCCATTGTGGTTTACCAGGTGACAATTGCCTTTAATATTTTAGTGGATTATGTGTTAAACGGACTTCGGGAGCGGGAGACGGAAAAAAGTACTCAAGCAGCACTTCGATTAGTTGGGAAAATCGTTAAAGGAATAATTTGGGTAATTGCGGTGCTTTTGGCTCTTTCAAATTTTGGAGTGAATGTAACTTCTCTCGTTGCAGGAGTTGGCATTGGTGGAGTAGCGGTAGCTTTGGCGGCCCAGAATATTTTAGGCGACCTTTTCAGTTCATTTGTAATTTATTTTGATAAGCCGTTTGTGGTTGGCGATTTTATTGTTGTTGGAGATAAAATGGGAACGGTGGAGGGTATTGGGGTGAAAACAACAAGAGTTAAGGCGCTTAATGGCGAGGAGTTGATATTTTCAAATAATGAACTTACTTCAGCTCAAATTCGAAATTATAAAAAAATGAAAGAGCGCCGGGCGAGCTTTAAATTTGGGGTAACTTACAATACGCCGCCGGAGAAACTGAAAAAAATTCCAGGAATTGTTAAGAAAGCGGTGGAGAGCACGGAGGATGTGAAATTCGACCGAGGATTTTTTGATAATTTTGAGGATTCAGCGATAACCTTTGAAGTGGTTTATTATGTCCAAAAACCTGATTATAACGTATATACCGAACAAAACCAGAAAATCGCCTTTAAACTCAAGGAAGAATTAGATAAAGAGAGAATTGAAATGGCTTTTCCAACTCAGACAGTTTATTTAAAGAAAGAGGATACGCGCGAATAGAACCTCATTGTTTCATTGCCTCATTGCTTCATTGTTAAACTCAACACTTGTCTAATGCTCAGAATCTTCATAAATATTACTTTCTTATAATCTTTAGATAATAAACAAAGTTAAAATTTCAATGCCAAACAAAATTAAAGTCGCAGTGCTAATGGGCGGACCTTCAGAGGAACATGAAGTATCGTTGGATACCGGTAAGAATGTACTGAAGAATATTGATAAGAAGAAGTATGAGGCGCAGGGAATAACAATTAACAAGGAAGGTAATTGGGAGATGAGTCCCGAGGAATTAAAGAAAAACTTTGATGTTGTTTTTGTCGCTATGCACGGTCCATACGGGGAGGATGGAATGGTTCAGGCTGAACTTGAAGCAGTTGGGGTGCCATACACCGGTTCGGATGCCCAGACCAGCGCTCTTTGTATGAATAAACATCTTTCCTTAAAACTTTTACAGGACTTGGAGCTTACCGTTCCTCAAACTATGTTTTTGGATTGGAACGAATGGCTTGATAACCGAGAAGCTCTTTTGCAAAAAGCGAAACTTTTTATTAATCCGCCATATGTAATAAAGCCAAATCGGAGTGGGTCAAGCTTAGATGTAATAGTCTCGGCTAATTCTGAAGAGATTGAACCGACCCTAATGAAACTTTTTGAAAAACATCATGACCTTATTATTCAGCCTTTTATTAACGGCCGGGAGGTGGCTTGCGGAGTGCTGGATTGCGGGGTAACCCGTTCAGCGTATCCACTGCCGCCGATTGAAATTATTCCGAAGCTGAGTCATTTTTTTGACTATGAATCAAAATATAAAATGAGTGGTGCTGATGAAATAGTACCAGCTAGATTTTCGGATAGCTGGCTTAAAGAAATTCAGCGGGTTGCCAAGCAAGCTCATACTCTACTTGATTGCCGGGGGTTATCTAGAACAGATATGGTTGTCGGTGAAGATGGAAAAGTGTACGTATTAGAAGTAAATACTATTCCGGGTCTTACCAAGACAAGTCTTTTGCCTCAAGAAGCGAGAGCTAAGAAAATTATGTTCCCGGAGCTCATTAGCCGTATTATTGAATCTGGTTTAAGAACTCACTCAGTTAATATTGCTAAATCCAGCGAACATGGGGAGTTTTCGTTCTAAATTATGAGTATTTTATATGTAGTTGCAACACCAATAGGTAATCTTGGTGATATATCGGGACGGGCGCTTGAGATACTCAAGTCGTCCGATTTGATTTTTGCCGAGGATACCAGGGTGACTCAGAAGATTTTAAATCATTTTGAAATAGCCGTGCCGATAAGACGTTATAACGAACATAAGCCGGAGAAGGCATTTAAAGAGGCTGAGAAGCTTTTGAGAGAAGGTAAGGAAATCGTTCTTGTATCTGATTCTGGAACGCCTGGAATTTCCGATCCGGGTGGGAAAATGGTTGAGTTTGTGCAGAAGAATTTACCAAACACAAAAATAAGAGTGGTACCGGGGCCTTCAGCGGTTGTAGCGGCCCTTTCGGTTTCGGGAATGCCGGCTAATGAATTTACTTTTTTAGGATATCCACCGGCGAAAAATAAACGGCGAAAATTCTTTGGGCGAGTGGCTGAAATTAAAACAAGACCGGTGGTGCTTTATGAATCACCTCATAGAGTTGAAAGAACGCTAAGGGAACTCGCGGAAGTTTTGGGTGATGATAAGGAGGTGTTTATAGGGCGGGAGCTTACGAAAATATATGAAGAACATTTTAGAGGTAGTTTAGAGGAAGCGGTTTGTCATTTTGAAAAAGGGAAAATAAAAGGTGAATTTGTTATCATTATTGAATAGTTATTCCATAAACATCACTTCCTTGGAACCGACAGTTTATTTTTCCAGCGAAAATGACTGTCTGCGTTCTCAGCATTTTGTCCCTCATATGCGCGCATATGAGGGAACCAAGCCAAAATGCCTCCGAAAGCTTCCAGAGAAGTGATGTTTATTCCATTTTATTTCGCTGATTACTATTAATTATTATGTTGAAAAGAATTTTTGATATTTTAGTTTCAATACTTTGTTTTATATTTATTATTCCTTTCACGCCGTTCATTGCGGCGGCGATTTTAATTGAGGATAGGGGACCGGTCTTTGTTAAGCTTCCAAGAGTGAGCGAGGGGAAGATAATTCAAGTTTATAAGTTTCGGTCAATGATAGTGGGAGCGAGAAATATGAAGAAAGATTTGGAACATTTGAATGAGCGGGATGACGGTCCCTTTTTTAAAGTTAAAAACGACCCTCGGCTTACAAAAACGGGAAAGTTTCTAAGAAAATTCAGAATAGACGAGTTTCCTCAATTTTTAAATGTTTTAAAAGGAGAGTTGTCAGTTGTAGGACCGCGTCCGCATGAACCGGAAGAAGTAAGAAAATATCCGCCGGAGTATAAATTTTTAATAGACATAAAGACAGGAGTTACCGGACTTTCGCAGGTTAGCGGCGCTTCGGGATTATCTTATAAACGCGAGTTGGAACTAGACGCTTATTATGTAGCCCATCGTTCGTTTTGGCTGGATATGAAAATTATTGGAAAATCTGTGTGGATTTTCTTTTCAGACCCGACAGGAGTTTAGGTAGTAAGCTCCCAAATTTACAAGCCGCAGGCGCAGTAAATTTGGCTAGAGCGAACTAACCCCCTCACTCGAAAGTTAGTTAGCATATCTTATTTTTATACCCAATAATTTCTGATAACATTAAAGATATAGAAAATAAAGAATAATCTTCGAGTGAGGGGGTGCTCAATGTTATGACTAAATTTATTTCGTTCAGCATTGAGCTTCGCTCATAAATTAAGACAACATTGGCATGAAAATTGCGATTTTACATGATTATTTAAATCAGTACGGTGGGGCTGAAAGAGTGTTAGAAACAATTCTTGAAATGTTTCCGGACGCTCACCTTTACACACTTCTTTATGACAAAGATAAACTTCCGAGTAGTTTTGAAAAAAATTTTAAAAAAGCGAGCGTTTTAAATAACCGCTTGGTTAAGAATAATCACCGGCTTTTTATACCTCTTATGCCTATTCTGGCAGAAACGATAAAGGCGGAAGATGAATACGACATGGTTATTTCTTCAAGTGCCGGGTATGGTAAAGGAATTGGAGTAAAAGCCCCTTTTCATATTTGTTATTGTCATACGCCCTTACGATACGCTTGGGAGTTTGATTATCTTGGAAATTTTAAGTATTCGCCGAGGTTTTTTGCTAAGATTTTTAGTCCGATTGCTCGATATCTTAGAAACTGGGATAAGAAAGCTTCGGAGAGAGTGAATATGTTTGTAGCAAATTCAAATTATATAGCTCGAAAAATTGAGTCATATTACCAAAGAGAATCTCATGTAGTATATCCGCCGGTTGACTTGACCAAATTTTATCCCGAGCCGGATTCTTTTAAAAACCATGGTGATTATTACCTTATGGTTGGACGTTTTCTATATTACAAACTTTTTGACCTTGGTATTGACGTGTTTAACAAGCTAAATAAGCCTTTGAAGATTGTTGGTTCCGGACCGGAGAAACGAAAGTTGGAGAAAATTGCCGGACCGAATATTGAATTTATTTCCGGTATCAGCGATGATGAATTACGGAGAGTGTACAGTAACGCTAAAGCTTTTATTTTTCCTCAAATTGAAGATTTTGGTTTGGTAGCGGCTGAAGCTCAAGCTTGCGGTGTTCCGGTTATCGCCTATAATGCCGGAGGAGCAAAAGAGATTGTGGAGAATAATAAAACGGGAGTGTTTTTTGAAGTTCAGGAAACGGATTCGCTTATTAGCGCGATAAGAAGTTTTGAAAATATGAACCTTGACCGAAAATACATAGCACGGCGGGCAGAGAGATTTTCAAAGAAAAAATTCAAAGAGAACTTTCTGAAAATATTGAAAGAACAGGGATTTGATTTTAAGGAATAAGCTAAATTTATGGCGACCCCGAACTGTAAGCAAAGCTTGCTCTCGGGGCACTCGTCTGAAATGAAAACACATTCGTGTTTTAATTTCATCCTCGCTACCGAGTGTAATGCGCGAGTAAGATAACAGCAATCCGCTTCGCCCAAAACGGGAAGCACCTATTCGGTGCACGCGGATTGCCCTATAATAATATAACCAAGGTTAATTAATATAAATTAGATTAGTAAATGATAGCGCATACAAGCAGAGCTTGCCACGGCGGCATTCGGAAAAAATAGAAACAGATTTCAATTTTTTCCTCATTTGCCGCGGTAAGTACGGGGTGCTCATAATTGTGGTGAAATTTTCATCGCTCTTATGAGCTCTAAAATTTCAACAATTATGGCAAAAGTACCGAAAAAGAATATTGAATCAGTTTTAGTGGATATTAAAAAACGGGATTTTAATTATGAAAAGTCCCGAGAGTTTTTAAACTTAAATCTTCGTAGAATCGCCGGTGGATATAATAAAGGCGGTGGAGTTCCTTGGGGTAAAATTTTGAAATGGGGTGTTGGGCTCGTGGTATTTATCTTGATTTTATTGGGTGCTTTCGCGGTAGTAAATGTAAAAAGTGCCAAGGTAGCTTTAGAGGCTAAAGGAGAAACAATTTCAGAGAATTTTTTCCGGTCGTTTGAATTAATAAAAAAGTTTGAACCGGGAAAAGCCCAAGTCTCACTTCAAAAGAGTAAAGAGAAATTACAAGAGATAGATCAATTTATTTACAATAATCCCAAGAATTTTGTTTTGAGCGCAGGTTTTAAATTTATTCCATTTCTTAAAGATGTCGGTGGATTTTTGAAGCAGATTACCCGATTTAACATTAACCTTATTCGGTTTTCGGCGCTTGTTTCTGAAATACAATACAATGGCTTTGTATATTTTCAAAATGATGGAGCGAGATTTTTGGAGCTTATAGAGCAAAGCCGGGAACTGGTTAAACAAGTAAGATTAGACGCTGAGGTTTTGCGGAATAGCGCAAGCGATATTAATAAATTTACATATTTTGACCGGGCGGGGGAATTTCTAAAAGAAAACTACTTCGCGTATAGTAATGACCTTTATGTTGTTGAAGATTTTCTAACCGGGGTAATTAACCTTTTTGATTCGGAGGAGCCTTGCCGCATACTTTTAATGTTCCAAAATTCGTCTGAACTTCGGCCGGCCGGCGGTTTTTTGGGTAGTTACGGGGAATTAGTAGTTCAAGGAGGACAGATGAAAGAACTTGTGGTTGAAGATATATATTGGCCGGATCACCCGATGAACTTTGATGAAAAATATATTGCCCCGGAACCTTTGCAGCGAGTTACCAAAGACTGGGGCGCCAGAGACGCTAATTGGTTCTTTAACTTTCCGACCTCAGCCGAGACAACTATGAATATGCTTGAAGATTCGAAGATATATAAAGAAAATAATGTTCAATTTAAAGGAGTGATTGGAATAGGCGTGAATGTTTTAGCAACGATTATGAAATATGTCGGGCCGATTGAACTTGAAGAATATGGACTGACAGTTAATTATGAAAACTTCTTAGCCGAGCTCCAACGCGAAGTTGAGACCGGCAAGGATAAACAAGCCGGCGAGAATCCCAAGAAAATTCTAACAGTCTTAGCTCCAAAGATTTTAGAGCGGTTTGAAGGTTTGAGTGATGAAGATACAAAGGAACTAATTGAAGATTTGGGAGAACATATTAAAAACAAGGATATTATGTTCTACGCCCAAGACAAGCAGATTAATAATCTTTTTAGAAAATATGACATAGCCGGGGAAGTGTATACCCCTCCGGATGGTTTTTGGGGCAGTTATTTAGCGGTTGTAAATGCCAATATAGCCGGTGGAAAAAGCGACGCTTTTGTTAATCAAAGTATTAATCTTTGGCTTAACGTTAATACTGAAGGCGGCGTACTCGGAGATATTAATATTGCCCGGGAGCATAACGGTGAAAACCAGGAAGATTTATGGTATCGGGAGAGCAATAAGGATTATATTAAAATATTCACTAATTCCGGTTCAAATTTGATTTTCTCAAGTGGTGGTGACGAACGCTATGAAATAACGGAAGAATATGATGATTCATATGAAAAACTTGAGGCCCTCCGAGAAATTGAGGAGACTAAAATTTATAATAAAACCTATAATATCTGGACAACAAATGAATTCGGCAAGCAAGCTTTTGCAACTTGGCTTTTAACCGAAGCCGGTGAGAGGAGTAATTTGGAGATTCAATATGAGAATCCAACCTTACAAAACTTCAATCTTCAGTCGGGTAAGAAATTTCAATTTGTGTTTGATAAACAATCCGGTTCGGACACCGGCCTTAACTTGAAAATCAGCGCCCCATTGGGTTATATCTGGGAGGAGTCGGGTTCATCAATGTATAAATACGAGACAGACAATCCATCAAAGAGATTAACAGTTGACCTTACCTTGAAGAATCAGTTTGAGGAAGAGGTGATAAAAGAGTAGAAAACAAGAAAGCAAGAGAGTGCTATTTTTTGATTTATTGTTTAGATATAGTCGTATAATTTTTTGATTTTATGGATAACATACGTAATTTTTGTATAATTGCTCACATTGACCACGGCAAATCAACTTTAGCTGACCGTTTTTTGGAAATAACCGAGACGGTGGATAGCCGAAAGATGAAAGAACAATATTTAGATGGAATGGAATTGGAACGGGAGAGGGGAATTACGATTAAGATGGCTCCGGTTCGTATGGTATACCATACGAACGTGCGGATTAACACGGATGGAAAACGAATTAACACGAATGAACATCAGCGAAAATTAGCTGACAATCGGCGGGAATCCGTAAATCAAGTTGAGTATATTCTCAACTTAATAGATACTCCCGGACATTCCGATTTTTCATATGAAGTTTCCAGGGCTTTAGCGGCGGTTGAGGGCGGTATATTATTAGTTGATGGCAAACAGGGGATTCAAGCTCAAACCCTTTCAAATTTTCGAAGCGCTAAGAAAGCCGGACTCACTCTTTTAGGAGTGATAAATAAAATAGACCTTTTTAAAGATAGAAGTGAGCTTGATAATTTAATAGCTGAAGTGGCCGAACTTTTAGAGATTTCAATGGACGAAGTTTATCTGATTTCAGCTAAGACCGGGGAAGGGATAACTGAACTTTTGGAAGGGGTGGTTCTAAAATTTCCATCTCCAAAACATAGTGAATATGCCGTGGGGAATAATAATTCCCGAGCCCTTGTTTTTGATTCTTTTTATGACAACCACAAAGGGGTAATAGTCAGCGTTCGAGTTTTTGATGGTGAGTTTAAAGATAATCAGGATGCGTGCTTTTTAGCTTTGGAGAACAGATTTAAAATAAAAGAGCTGGGATATTTTTCTCCGGAAATGAAAATGGTTGATAGTTTAAAAACCGGTCAAATTGGGTATATTGCGACCGGCCTTAAAAATCCGGAGAAGGTGAGAATCGGGGATACGATTTCAAATAATAAAAGAGTTGAGCCCCTTCCGGGGTATAAAGAACCAAAGTCAGCTGTTTTTGTTTCTTTTTATCCCGAGGATAAGGATGAATATTCAAACCTGAATAAGAGTTTGGAGAAGTTGAAATTGAATGATTCTTCGTTAACGATTGACGGCGATAGAAATAAGGTTCTGGGCCGGGGTTTTAAAGTTGGTTTTTTAGGCAAACTTCATTATGAAATAACTTCGGAACGTCTCCGTCAGGAATTTGGAATAAATACGATACACACTTTTCCATCGGTAAAATATCGGATAGAGACTAAAAAGAGTAATTGGGAAGAAATTACTCAGCCTGAAGATTTGCCTGAGAATTATGAAAAAATAGAAGAACCGATGATTAAAATTGAAGTTCTTTTACCTTCAAGATTTTTAAATAATCTAATTTCCGTTCAACATCAATTCCGAATGGAAAAAATTGAAGTTTCTACCGCTATTCCCTTAAAATTGTTACCACCGGTCGGTAAATCCCATGAAATGAATCCTGAAGCGAAACAGGTATACCACAAAGCGGGCGGGAATATTTTGGCGTCAGCATATATGCCACTTTCGGAGTTGATAATTGATTTTGATAATGTGTTAAAATCAATAACTGAGGGGTATGCTTCTTTCAGCTACGAGTTAGTTGGATACAAGGAAGTTGACATGGTTAAGGTTGACTTTTTAGTTTCTAAAGAAAGAATACCAGGTATAAGCCGGTTTTTTTTGAAAGAAAACGCAGCGCGGGAAAGTCGGAAAATCACTAAACGCCTTAAAAAATATTTACCAAAACAGCAATATTCCCAACCGATTCAAGCAGTGATAGGCGGTAATATTATTGCTCGGGAGGATATCCCGGCTTTTAGGAAAGATGTCACCGGTCATTTATATGGCGGAGATGTTACTCGGAAGATGAAACTTCGGGAGAAGCAGAAAAAAGGCAAAAAAAAGCTTAAGGAGCGAAGCGGAGCAAAGCTGAACGAAAAAGTATTTAAAGAACTTTTAAAGAGATAACAAGAGAAAATGTCTATTTTTTGGAAAACAATTATCTTTGTAATGATTATTATTCTTTTGGGAACGGGAATATACAAACTTTGGTTGCAGAACAAGGAATTAGAAGACCAAGTTGGTGAGTTTGACGCTATTTTACATGAGATTCAAAATGAAAATAGGCAATTGGAGGCCCGAATAAGTTATTTTCAAAACCCTGAAAATCTTTTGAAAGAAATTAAATCGCAGTTTAATTATCGGGAGCAAGGGGAGGAAATGATAATTATAGTGCCTAGCAAAAACGGAGAAGAGTAAACATTGTATTATTAGTGTGGTTTATGATGACGATATTGGTTATACTTAGTGGGGTTGTAGCGTAGTGAAAACACAACTGCTTGTGTTTGAACAGCGAAGCCCAGGGCAAGAAAGATTGAAAACTTGTTTTTCAATCTTTTCCGAACGCAGGAAGATGCAAGCTTTGCTTATTATCTAACTTTTGGCGACCCCAAACTGTAATGCGCGAGTAGGATAATGGCAATCCGCTTCGCCCACAACAGGAAGCACCTATTCGGTGCACGCGGATTGCCCATAATAATATAATCAAAGTCAATTAATATAAATCAGATTAGCAAATGACGGCGCATTAAGTACGGGGTGCTCATTTTTATAGCTAATCGTTTCACTCTTAGACAAAAATGGCATGATAAATCTTACTAAACAAAAACTGGAAAATCTTTTAATGAGCGAAGGTTTGATTGATAAACAAACCTTTGAACTAATGTAT
>Ga0307991_1001767_pt1 | contig 14983 bp, 11 predicted proteins | sample EllFjometagen131_FD_203146 | JGI IMG/M metagenome (GOLD analysis project Ga0307991, IMG submission 203146) | Marine microbial communities from Ellis Fjord, Antarctic Ocean - #131 | ecosystem: Environmental > Aquatic > Marine > Unclassified | place: Southern Ocean | collected 2014-10-08
GAAAAAGTAAGACAAAAGCAATCCAATGGTCGTACACCTGAATAATATGTTGAAATCCAATGGCAATATAATAACCAATAAGTGGCATAATACCCTGAAATAGAGCTAGATTCATTGATGATTGAAAAATATGCCAAGCACTAATACGCTTTATAGATAAACCATTGGATAGAGAAACAGCAAAGCTGTCGAAAGATAATCCAAGGGCAATTAAAAAGAGCGTAACAAAATCCATTTTAATAATCAGGCTTTGAGAAATTCGCCAATATCCATTTTTATTTTATCGGCTAAATGTTCTGCTTTCGACAAACTATTACTCTCTGCATAAATGCGAATGATTGCCTCTGTATTTGATTTTCGTAGATGAACCCATTCCGTATCAAACTCTATTTTTACTCCATCAATGGTTGAAATGCGTTCGTCTTTATATTTTTCTGCAATTTTTGCTAATAGATCATCGACATCCATTCCTTCATCCAGACTAATTTTGTTTTTACTGATATAATAGTCGGGAAAGCTGGCACGAATCATCGAAACTTTTTGTTTTTTCTGAGCCATCAAACTGAGAAACAAAGCAATTCCAACCAAAGCATCTCTTCCATAGTGTAGTTCAGGATAAATTACACCTCCGTTTCCTTCACCTCCAATAATGGCTTTCGTCTTCTTCATCATTTCAACCACATTTACCTCTCCAACGGCTGAAGCATTGTAATTGCCTTCATGAATTTGAGTAATGCTTTGGAGTGCTCTTGTGGAAGAAAGATTGGAAACTGTGTTTCCCGATTTATGAGATAAAATATAATCTGCAATAGCCACTAACGTGTATTCTTCCCCAAAAGGATTACCATTCTCACTTACAATAGCGAGCCGGTCAACATCTGGATCAACTACAAAACCAACGTCTGCCTTTTCAGTTAAAACTAAGTCAGATAAATCTTTCAGGTGTTCTGGAAGTGGCTCTGGATTATGTGGAAATTTCCCGGTAGGTTCACAATATATATCAACTACTTGATAAACTCCCAAGGCTCTTAAAAGGGGCAAAATAGAAATACCTCCGGTAGAATTTACGCCATCAACAGCCACTTTAAAATTGGCTTTTGTAATGGCATCGACATCAACTAATTTTAAAGCCAATATTTTTTCTATATGCTTGTCCATCTGTGTGTTATCAACAGTTATTTTCCCAATTTTATTTATTGGAGCATAATTGAATGCTTGTTTTTCAATCAGTTGTAATAATAATTCGCCTTCTTTCGCTGAAATAAATTCGCCTTTGGCATTAACCAGTTTAAGTGCATTCCATTGCTTTGGATTATGGCTTGCAGTTAAAATTATTCCACCATCCGCTTGCAAATCAATCACAGCCATTTCAACAGTAGGAGTGGTAGACAATCCAAGTGTCACCACATGTATTCCCATCGCCACTAAAGTGTTGTTAACGAGCCCTTCAAGCATTTCACCAGATAATCGGGCATCACGGCCAACCACAATAGTAGGATTTTCTTTTTTACTGCTTTCTTTGATAAAAAGGGCAAAAGCAGTGGCAAAATTAACAATGTCAACTGGAGTTAAATTAGTGCCAGGCTCACCGCCAATGGTTCCCCTGAAACCTGAAATTGATTTAATTAGCGTCATAGAGATAAGTCCTTTAATGGATTAATTGGTTATAATAAACAGGCAAATATAAGTGAATATACTTTGTATATGAATATTTGGGATTGAAAATATTTAAATCTATCATTAGAAAGACCTCCGAAATTGTCAATAAAATTGTGCATAAATGCTTGGATAATAGTATGCATGTAGTCTTTAAAAAATATGTACTTTTGAAGCGGATTTAAAATAGGTATGGGAGAAGAATTTGAATATTATTCGGATGAAATAATTAAGGAGCTGATTGAGCGCTTTCAAAACATGATTAATTCGGAGAAATCGCTTTTTTTTGATATTGATGAATTGTCTGCTATCGTTGATCATTATTTTGAAAATGGTAATTTGGAATTGCTGAAAAAAGCCATTCATTTTTCATTGGGACAATATCCTGGAAACTATGAATTTTTATTGAAGAAAGCTCAATATTATGCCTTATCGGATGAGCCTGAAAAAGGATTGGAATTGCTGGATGATTTAGGCAATATTGGAGATTCGGATTTTTATATGACAAAAGGCTCCTTGCTTAGTCAGTTACAGCAGTATCGTGAAGCCATTGAAGAGTTTACCCATGCATTGAATCAGAATCACGATTTAACAGAAGTTTATTCTAATATTGCTTTTGAATATGAAAATCTGGAGCAATATGATAAGGCACTCGACTATTTGTCGAAAGTTTTGGAAATAGAACCCGATAACGATCAAACTTTAAGCGAAATAGGTCTTTGCTATGAAATGGCTGATCGATCAAAAGATGCGGTTGATTATTTCAATCAATTTATCGATGAATACCCATACAGCAAAGGAGCATGGTTTAATCTGGCTATTTCTTATAATTCACTGGGAGAAAATGAGAAAGCTATTGAGGCTTACGAATACGTTTTGGCCATTGATGAGGAATATGCTTCGGCCTGGTTTAATATTGCCAATATTTATTTTAGCCTAGGTAATTATAAAAAGGCAATTACTTATTATTCAGAAACAATAACGAAAGAAGATCCTGATGTAGTTTCCTATTATTTTCTCGCCGAGGCATATGAGCACAGCGAATTGCTTGATGATGCTTTACAAAATTATAAAGAAGCAGTCTCCATCAACGCCAGTTTTATTGAAGCCTATCTTGGGCTGGCCCGAATTTATTTCAAATTAGGCGATTTGGAATCGGCCTATCAAAATTTAGTTAAAGCTACAGTTATTGAGGAGCCTATGCCACTATTTTGGAATCTCCGAACTATTCGCTTAAACGAACAAGGTTATGGCCAATTGGCCAGATATTTAACCAATCACCTCATTAAAAGTCATTCCGAAGAATCAGCTTATTATATCACTAAAGCTTTGCTTAATGTTGTAGGAGACGATTATACCGATGCTTTGAAAGCAATCGAAAATGGACTTAAAAAAGCAAAGAAAGACAATCAAAAAGCATTGTTATATTATTTTAAAGGGCTTTTTCAATTGCTCTCGGGCAACCAGGAAGATGGATTAGGTGATTTTGAATTTGCATTAAATATTGATAAAAACGAGTATAATAACCCGCTATTGCAGAGCGAATTAAGTTCGATTAGCAATCCCGCTTTGGATGAATTGCTTGTACGTCATAATATTCGAAAAGAAATGCTATAATAAACTCCTCTATTTCTAGTTTATAATTAAATGAAGATCAATCTATTTTTAAACTCAATCTGAAGAATACAAAGCAATTTATGAAAGAATTAATGACCGTATTTTTTAAAGGAATTGCTATGGGAGCAGCCAATGTTATTCCGGGTGTTTCTGGAGGTACAATTGCTTTGATAACAGGCGTCTTTGAGCGATTGATAAATGCGATTAAATCATTCGATATCAAGGCGTTAAAACTTATTTTTAAAGCAGATTTTAAAGGTTTTGCCAAGCATACAGATTTAGTGTTTCTTATTTCTTTATTTCTGGGTATCGGAATATCTATTCTCAGTCTTGCGCGTTTATTCGATTTTTTATTTCATAATTTCCCTGTTTATATCTGGAGTTTTTTCTTTGGACTTATATTAGCGTCCATATTTTTTGTGGGTAAAACTGTTAGCAAATGGAGCTGGGACGTAATTCTCGTTTTTATTATTGGATTTGGTCTTGCGTTAACCATTACATTTCTTACACCTGCTACGCAGAATGAAAGCTTTTTATATTTGATTATTTGCGGAATTGTAGCTGCTTGCAGCATGATACTTCCCGGACTTTCAGGTTCTTTTGTTCTTATCTTAATGGGTAATTATCAGTTGGTTATGATTGATGCAATAAATCAATTTCGATTAGATATTCTTTTTCCTGTTGTGATAGGTGCATTGCTTGGTTTAATAGGTTTTTCCTATTTATTATCGTGGGTGTTTCGGAAATATAGAAATCAAACCATTGCCGTTTTAACAGGTTTTATATTTGGATCACTTGGTATAATATGGCCATGGAAAGAAGTAATAACACAAACTTTTGGTAATGAAGAAAAAGCGATTGGATATAATTGGCTGATGCCTGAAATAAATAGTCAATTTGGAATAGCTATTGGAATAATGATTATAGGAATCCTTACAATTTGGATAATGGAAAAGATGGCTGCAAAAGGCAATTTGCCTGATTGAATTAGAATATTTAGTGGAAATTAAAGGAGAGTAGTAATGAAAAAGTACGTAACAGTTTTATTCTTTGTTTTAATTGGATTAAAAATAGCTGCTCAAGGCGAATCTTTTGGCTTAAGTACATCAAATTACGCTGGAGTTAATTCCATTGCATTAAATCCATCTGCAATGCATAATCAAAATGTTTGGTTCTCTTTTACTGGACTTTCCGGAAACTTATTTTTGCATACTGATTATGCCTATTTGGACAAAACAAAATTTCGTTTGGCAGATTTGCTTGATCCAAATTTCGAACTGACATCTCATTTTACAGGTGAAGGAGTTGGAGGCAGAGTGTTTTATTCTAATTTGTCTGAAAAAAATACTTCTTTCGATCAGAATTTACGAATTGCAGGCCCTTCCTTAATGATGACATACAACCATCATTCTTTTGCTCTGACAACAACAGCCAGAATGCAAACAAATATTAGAAATCTAAGTCCTGATTTAGGTAATATTTTGTACTATGGTTTAGATTATGAACCTCAATATGGATTGGGATTTCAGGTGGACAATTTTAATGTAACTTCTATGGCCTGGAGCGAGATAGGATTGTCGTATGCCTATCGATTTAATAAAGATTCGTATACTGGCTGGTCTTTCGGAATAAGTGTGAAACGATTATATGGTGCAGGTGGTGGTTATTTTAACTTGGATCATACCGTGTATGCAATTGAAGATGATGGTAGTGTAGCAGAGATATTGGAACAGCAAGCCCAAATAGGTTTATCTGCTCCTATAGATTTTGATGCTGATTTTAGTGATTACAGTGTTGAAATGATAAGAAATAATTTTCAACATGGACGTGGTTGGGCCTTTGATATTGGTTTCACTTATATGTCTTTAATCGATCCTTACCCCAGACGTGATGCTGTCAAATTTTGTGAACAACCTTTATCGAATTATAAATTTCGGATCGGAGTTGCTCTTCTTGATATTGGTTCGATTACCTTTAAAGAAAATGCGCAAATACATGATTTTAGTAATACTAATCCGGTAATAGGTGAATTAACAGGCATTGTTTTGGATAATGCGAATCAGGTATTGCAAATGATGAGTGAGCGGTATTATGGTTCCCCAACTCAAAGTTTGGTAGAGAATACGCTAAATATTGCACTCCCTATGGCTTTAAGTGCTCAGTTCGATTACAATTCAGAAATAGCACATCTGTATTTGAATACTTCTTTAATTTATGGTGTGCCACTACAAGGTGGAGCTTTGCGCCGACCAAGCCAATTGACTATTGCTCCGCGTTACGAAACTCGTTATTTTGAATTTGGTATGCCTTTAAGTTTATATCAATTTCAATATCCTCATCTTGGAGTTTATGCGAGAGTAGGGCCATTTACAGTTGGATCTGATTGGTTGTCATCGCTCTTGGGTACGCAGGATTTCAATGGAATGGATTTCTATTTTGCTGCAAAATTTCAGCTTTCAAAGCAAAGTTGCAGAGGTAGAATGACAATTCAGGATGCCTGTCGGTATTAATCTTTATTTTTTACTTCCTTTTTTTTAGTCAAAATGCTTTAATTTCATTTATCTAAATTAGATTGATTATAAATTGCATAATTCTTAAAAAAATAAATTCAAACGTTTGAAATTATTTTTTGCGCCTAATAGCAGTAAAATCAAATATTTTAAACATTTTACACTTATTTAGGAAATTTAAAATGAAATCGTTAATGAATTCACAGTAGATTTTCTTCTAAAAGCTTATAAATACTATGCATGCATCATTGTTTTTTTAGTATATTTGCAATGCATGCATTGTAATATATTTATATGAATACAGAAGAAACAGTTGATTTCCACCTACGCTCTACCTTGTTTTCAATGATGAGGATGTATAACTCACTAGCCTCACAATATGGTATTACTCAAGGTGTTGGATATGTTTTATTAATTATTGAAAAAAAAGGAACACCAGCCACTAAAGTAGCTCCATTGATGGGGATGAGTAGTTCAAGTTTAAGTCGTCTTTTAAAAAATATGGAAGATAATGGTTTGATTTATAAAGAATCAAATTTATTTGATAAACGTGTAGTTAAAGTATTTCTTACAGAAAAAGGAGTGGAGCTTAGGCGAGTTGTAAAAAAGGTTGTTGGGGGTTTCAACGAGAAAATTTGTAAAAAAATAAGTAAAGAAGAATTTTATGTATTTGCGAAAGTAACCGATATGATTAAAGAGCAGGTTCAGGAAGATCTTGCTGAAATTCAAATGAATAATAGTTTAAAAAACAATGAAGTATAAAACAAATTAATAAATCTCTTGCAGTATGATAAGAAGAATTAATAAAGTAGCTGTACTCGGATCCGGTGTTATGGGATCGGGTATTGCCTGTCATTTTGCCAATATCGGACTCGAGGTATTGCTTATCGATATTGTTCCACGTGAGTTGAACAAAGCCGAAGTAGCAAAGGGTTTAACATTGGAAAGTAAAGTGGTGAGAAATCGGATTGTAAATGATGCTTTAAAAGCTTCTCTTAAATCTAAACCATCGCCAATCTACAATCAAAAGTTTGCCAAGCGGATAACAACTGGTAATTTTGATGACGATTTAGCCAAAATTAAAGATTTCGACTGGGTTATTGAAGTTGTGGTCGAGCGTTTGGATATCAAAACAATGGTTTTTGACAAAGTTGAGAAACTTCGTAAACCAGGTTCTTTGGTTACAACAAACACCTCAGGAATTTCAGTAGAGAAAATGATTGAAGGTAGGAGCGAAGATTTCCAAAAGAATTTCTGCGGAACGCACTTCTTTAATCCTCCTCGTTATTTGCAGCTATTTGAAATTATTCCAACGTCAAAAACGGCTCCAGAAGTTGTTGAGTTTTTAACCAATTATGCAGGTAAATTCCTGGGAAAAACAGCAGTTCTTGCTAAAGATACTCCCGCATTTATCGCCAATAGAGTGGGGACCTTCTCCATTATGGAATTGTTCAATAATGTGAAAAATTATGGTTTAACCATTACAGAGATGGATAAACTCACTGGCCCAGTTATTGGTCGCGCAAAATCGGCTACTTTCCGTACTGCTGATATAGTAGGTTTGGATACGCTGATTCATGTTGCAAATAATATTAAGGAAATGACTGATGATGAGGCAAATGCTTCATTTGTTGTACCTGATTATCTGCAGAAAATGTTAGATAATAATTGGCTAGGTTCCAAAACAAAACAGGGTTTCTTTAAAAAAGAAGTAGTTGATGGAAAGAAAAAATTCTTAACCATCGATTTTGAAACTTTGGAATATACCGAAGATGAGAGACCTAAATTTTCTGTTTTCGAAAAAACCAAAGCAATTGATGATTTACGTTTGAGAATGCCTATTTTATTAGCCGATAAAGGAAAAGCTGGTGAATTCTATCGTGCATCTTTCTATTCATTATTCCAGTTTGTTTCCAATCGTATTCCTGAGATTTCAGATGAGATTTACAAAGTGGATGACGCTTTAAATGCTGGATTTGGATGGAAATTAGGTCCTTTCCAAACTTGGGATGCTGTTGGTGTTGAGGCTAATGTTAAAGCTATGGAAGAAGCTGGTAAGAAAGCTTCAAAATGGGTTTACGACATGCTTGAAGCTGGTGTCACTAGCTTTTATAAAGTTGAAGGTGGATTGAAATATTTCTACGATATCCCTTCAAAAGCGTATAAAGAAGTTCCAGGACAAGGTGAAACCTTATCCTTAGAAGTGCTTCGCGATACCAATGTTGTCTGGGGAAATAACGATACTACAATTTTTGATTTGGGCGATGGTGTTTTGAATATCGAATTCCATACCAAAATGAATACTGTTGGTCAAGGTGTTTTAGAAGGATTAAACAAAGCTGTTGATTTGGCAGAGGCCGAATATAAAGCTCTTGTTATTTCTAACGAAGGAGACCATTTTTCTGCAGGTGCTAATGTAGGTATGATTTATATGCTTGCCATCGAACAAGAATGGGAAGATTTGGATATGGCTATACAGTGGTTCCAAAAAACAACTATGCGTTTGCGCTATTCTTCAATTCCTGTTGTTGCTGCTCCTCACGGAATGGCTTTAGGTGGAGGATGCGAAATTTGTATGCATTCCGATAAAGTGGTAGCTCACGCTGAAACCTATATGGGATTAGTTGAGTTTGGTGTTGGACTTATCCCTGGTGGTGGTGGAACCAAAGAGTTCGCCCTTCGTTTAGGTGATGAGCTTCAAGATGGTGATATCCGTACCAATGCATTTTTAAATCGATATTTAAGTATTGGACAAGCTAAAGTTTCAACTTCTGCTTACGAAGCTTTCGATTTAGGTTATTTGAGAAAAGGTACTGACGAAGTTGTTGTGAGTCGTGCCCATCATTTAGCTCTTGCTAAAAAAGCAGCCTTACAATTGGTTGAAAAAGGATATTCTAAACCTGCTCCTCGTAATGATATTAAAATACTTGGAAACGAAGCAATGGGATTGGTATATGTTGGAGCCGATGGTTTTACAACAGCCCACTATATGTCAGAGCATGATAAATTGATTGCTGAAAAACTAGGTTGGGTAATGGCCGGTGGCGAAATATCATCACCATTAACCGAAGTTTCAGAGCAATATTTGCTTGATTTGGAACGCAGGGCTTTCCTAGAATTGTGTATGCAGCGTAAAACGCTTGAGCGTATTCAAAGTTTAATTACTAAAGGAAAAATCCTTCGCAACTAAGCTTATCAATTAACTGAATCAATGTTAAATTAAAACAAGAAAAAAATGAATGCATATATAGTAGGTGGATATCGTTCGGCAATAGGGAAAGCTCCCCGTGGTGCTTTTCGCTTTACGCGCCCAGATGATATTGCCGCGGAAGTAATCAATCATTTAATGAAAGATTTTCCGCAAATAGATAAATCAAAAGTGGATGAAATAGTGGTAGGTAATGCTTTTCCAGAAGCAGAATCGGGTTTCAATATGGGCCGGATGCTTTCTTTAATGACAATGGATACAGTAGATATTCCAGGCTCAACAGTAAACAGATATTGTGCTTCCGGTTTGGAGTCTATCGCTATTGCTTCTGCAAAAATTTCGGCAGGAATTGCTGATATTATTGTAGCTGGTGGTGCAGAAACTATGTCGATGATCTCCATGGGAGGTTGGCGTCAGGTTCCGAATCCAACCATTGCTAAAGAAAATCCTAATTGGTATTTGAGTATGGGATTAACATCTGAAATGGTTGCTAGAGAATATAAAATCGGCCGTGAAGAGTTGGACGCCTTTGCTGTTAAATCTGTTAATAAGGCAATTGCAGCTATCGATGCGGGTCATTTTAAAAGTCAGATTGTACCTATTACCGTAAAAGAAAACTATTATAAAGACGGTAAAATGCATACTCGTGAGTATGTAATGGATACTGATGAAGGTCCTCGTAGAGGAACAACTGTAGAGAGTCTTGCAAAGGTAAGAGCTGCTTTTGCTGCTGATGGTACTTCTACCGCCGGTAACTCTTCTCAAATGTCTGATGGTGCTGCTTTTGTTTTGGTCGTTTCCGAAAAAGTACTGAAAGAATATAATTTAACTCCAATAGCTCGTCTAGTCGATTATCAGGTTGCAGGTGTAGATCCTTATAAAATGGGTGTTGGTCCGATGAAAGCTATTCCAAAAGTATTGAAACACGCTGGTATGAAATTGGAGGATATGGATTTAATTGAGTTAAACGAAGCTTTTGCAACGCAATCGCTTGCTGTTATCCGTGAATTGGGACTTGATGAATCCAAATTGAATATCAATGGTGGAGCCATTGCTTTAGGTCACCCACTTGGTGCAACCGGTGCTAAATTAACCGTTCAGATCCTTCACGATTTACAACGTTTAGGTGGTAAATACGGTATGGTAACCATGTGTATTGGAACTGGTCAAGGTGCTGCAGGTATATTTGAAATGCTATAAAATCGAATTATAAAAAGAAAAAAGAAATATTATGTCAGATAAAAAAATGTTAAAAGGGGGCGAATTCTTAATTCGCGAAACATTAGCACAAGATGTTTTTGTTCCAGAGGAATTTGGTGAAGAGCCAAGAATGATGCAGCAAAGCTGTAGAGATTTTACCGATACTCAAGTACTTCCTCAGATCGATCAATTAGAAACTCACGATAGAGAGCTGTTAACAAAAATGATGAAGGAATCAGGTGAACTGGGTTTGCTTGGAATATCTGTTCCTGAAGAATATGATGGATTTGGTCAGAATTTTGTTACTTCCATTCTCACTGTTGAGGAAATGGGAAAAGGATTCAGTTTTGCTGTAGCCTATTCTGCTCATACAGGAATTGGTACTTTACCTATTTTATACTATGGTACAGAAGAGCAAAAACAAAAATATGTAACTAAATTAGCTACTGGTGAATTTATCGGTGCCTATTGTTTAACAGAAGCAGATGCAGGTTCTGATGCCAATGCAGGAAAAACAAAAGCAACGCTTAGTGAAGATGGTACTTATTATTCTTTAACTGGTGTTAAAATTTGGACTACCAATGGTGGTGTAGCCGATGTATATATTGTTTTTGCGAAGATCGCTGATGATAAAAACTTAAGTGCATTTATTGTTGAGCGTACTTGGGAAGGTATTACTGTTGGTGCTGAAGAAGAAAAAATGGGTATCAAAGGTTCTACTACTGTTCAAATGTATTTCGACAATGCGAAAGTACCTGTTGAAAATCTGTTAGGCGATCGTAATAAAGGATTTAAAATTGCTTTGAATATTTTGAACCTTGGTCGTATTAAATTAGGTGGTGCTGCAATAGGAGCAAGTAAAGCTATTATTGATAATGCCATTAACTATGCAAACGAGCGTAAACAATTTAAAACACTAATTTCTAATTTTGGTGCAATCAAATATAAGATTGCTGAAATGGGAATCCGTACTTTTTCACTGGAATCTTTGGTTTATCGTGCTAGTCAAAATATTGACGATGCAAAAGAAAGTTTTATGGCTGACGGAATAGATATTGGAAAAGCGACAGTCGATGGTATTTATCAGTATGCAATTGAAGCTTCAATTGCTAAAGTATATGGATCTGAAGTTTTAGATTATGTTGCCGATGAAGGTGTACAGATCTATGGCGGAATGGGCTATTCTTCTGAAACTCTGGTTGAAAAAGCTTATCGCGATGCACGTATCAACCGTATTTTTGAAGGTACAAATGAAATTAACCGTATGGTTATTGTGGGTGAGCTACTTAAAAGAGCTATGAAAGGCGAATTAGATCTTTTAACACCTGCAAAAGCCGTAGCTAAGGAACTAATGGGTATTCCTGATTTTGGAGACGTAACAACTGATTATTACGAATCGAAGAAAAAGCTTACTGTAAACTTTAAGAAAGCAATATTGATGGTTGCCGGAGCTGCACTTCAAAAATTTATGGCTACTTTTAAAGATGAGCAAGAAATTTTAATGGGTATTGCAGATATGATTATGATAACTTATGCTGCCGAATCGATGCTGCTTCGTGTTGAAAAGTTAGAAGGTATGAATCATGAAAATGTTCCTTATTTCAAGGATATGCTCGAAGTTTATATGTATGATGCTGCAAGCAAAATCAATAAATACGGAATAGATGTAGTAAATTCATTTGCCGAAGGTGATGAACAACAAGGTATGTTAATGGGAATGAAACGCTTTACTAAGTCGCTTCCTGTTAATGTAAAAGATGCTCGTCGTCGCATTGCTAACAAAATGATCGAAGAGAATAAATATTGTTTTTAGCTCAATAATTATTGAAAGTTCCTCCGGTATATCCGGAGGAACTTTCTAAGAAAAAAACCGAAAACCAAATTATAGCAAATAAATGAAAGGAAATAAATTTAGGAAATCTGCCACAAATCCAATAAAGATGGGTTTGTTTATGCTTAAAAATTTACCACTAGGATTTTTTGTAGGCCTTCGAGTGAAACATATAGATAATAAAAGCGCCTCTGTATCTGTTCCATTTAAGTATTTAAATAAAAATCCATTTCGTTCCGTTTATTTTGCCGTATTAAGTATGGCCGCTGAACTTTCAACAGCGGTTTTGGCTATGGCATCTATTTATGATGCTCCGGTTCCAGTTTCGATGCTTGTGTTTGATATGAATGCAAAATTCACAAAAAAAGCAACCTCACGAATTGTTTTTCGATGTGATCAGGCAGAAGATGTAGTAAAAGCAGTCAAAGAAAGTTTGGCTACTGGAGAAGGAAAGACGGTTACAGTTAAAACCGTCGGTACCGACAAAAACGGCGTTCAAGTAGCCGAATTTAATTTTACTTGGACCTTTAAACCCAAAAAGAAATAGACCTAAATAAATGTAAAAAAACCAACCTAAATCTAAAAAAAATGGAAATAAGAAGAACCTTCGACATTGTCGACCAACTGGTAGAAAAATATCAGCGCGATGATGCTTTAGCCGTTAAGCGAAATGGCCAATGGGAAAAATTTAGCAGCCTGCAATACAAAGAATTTGTAGATGATTTTAGCTATGGCCTGCTGGCGGCAGGCTTTAAGAAAGGTGATAAAATTCTGACTGTTTCCAATAATCGACCTGAATGGAATTTTATGGATATGGGAATGAGTCAGGTGGGCGTAGTTCACGTACCTATTTATCCAAATAATGGTCCCAAAGAATATGAGCATATCCTGGTGCATTCCGACGCGCGTATTGCAATAGGGGCGTCCAAAGAGTATTGCGATATTTTAGCTTTGCATGCTAAAGGAGCACCTAATATTAAGAAAATTTATAGTATCGATGCTGTTGAGGGTGTTCCAAACTGGATGGAATTTGTAGAACTTGGACGTAAAAATCGAGAGAAATACAAAAAAGAGCTTCAGCAAATTAAAGATAGTATTGAACCACGCGATTTAATGTCGATTATTTATACTTCGGGAACAACTGGTTTATCAAAAGGCGTTATGCTTTGCCACGAGAATTTTGTTTCTAATGTGAATGCTACGAAGGATATTTTGCCTGTTAATGGTTCAGAGATGTTCCTGAGTTTTTTACCTCTTTGTCATGTGTTAGAAAGAATGGTAAATTATTTGGTAATGTCGGTAGGAGCTGCAGTATATTATGCTGAAAGTATCGATACGCTGGGTGATGATATGCGTGATATAAAACCTCACGGATTTACATCGGTACCTCGTGTTATAGAAAAGATTTTTGATAAAATTATGCTGAAAGGCAAGGGGCTGACCGGAATTAAAAAAGCACTGTTTTTCTGGGCTGTTAACTTAGGCTTAAAGTATGAATTAAATAAAGCCAATGGTTGGTGGTACGAAACTCAATTGAAACTTGCCAATAAATTGATATTCAGCAAATGGCGTGATGCTACTGGTGGAAGAATTAAAGTTATTATTTCAGGTGGAGCTGCCCTTCAAGCTCGTTTGGCACGCGTGTTTCATGCAGCAAGAATCCCGGTTATGGAAGGCTATGGATTGACTGAAACATCTCCAGTAATTTCTGTTAATTTTCCATATTATCCAAAACTGCAGTTTGGATCAGTTGGCCCCATTCTAGATAATTTAGATGTAAAGATTGCTGAAGATGGTGAGATTTTGATGAAAGGCCCAAGCTTAATGTTGGGTTATTATAAAGATGATGAAAAAACAAAAGAGGCAATTGACGAGAATGGATATTTCCATACTGGTGATATTGGCGAGATAGGCGAATACAATATATTGAAAATTACTGATCGCAAGAAAGAGATTTTTAAACTTTCAACAGGAAAATATGTTGCTCCTCAGGTTGTTGAAAATCGCTTTAAAGAATCAGATTTTATAGAGCAAATAATGGTTGTCGGTGATAGTGAAAAATTTGCTGCCGCAATTATTTGTCCTAATTTTGAATTCCTTCACGGATGGTGTTTTAAAAACAAAATTACTTTCAGAGATAATAGAGATTTGATTCAAATTCCTGAAGTATTAGCACGCTATCAGCAAGAAGTAGATAAAATTAACCTTAGTTTGGGACAGCATCGTCAACTTAAAAAGTTCGAACTTACTTGTCAGGAATGGTTAACTGAAACAGGAGAGTTATCTCCAACTTTAAAAGTAAAACGTAAGTTTTTAAAAGAGAAATACAAGGTAAAACTAGATCGTTTGTATGGATATACCGATGAGGATGGTAATGTTGGAATTCCTGCAAATAGTTCAGAAACAGCATAATTCAATTCATTCTTATTTTCCGACCCGTGAAATTTTCATTTTTTATGGTAAATTTCACGGGTTTTTTATGCTTGGTGCTGACAGTTAGTGGATCAAGGACAAAGCTTGGGTCGCCGTAACTTTTAGGGATCATCAACAAAACTTGGATTCTCTTATTTTTAGCAAAAACGATTGACTAACCTAAACAAAAAATAGAATTAGATATTAATTTCATCTCCTAATGTCTCAAGATAACAACTAGGATTATATGGCTGTTTATAAGAGTTCAAAAAAAATCACTTAATCTTTTGTATTGAAACAAAAATTCAAGACTGCAAATAAATTTCTTGTTTTCCACATTTCATTTCGCTGAAATAGAAGAACTCTTATCCTAATGTAACCAACGGATAATCAAACAGCTTCTATTTTCAACCGCTTCATTGCATTTGAAAACTAACGAAATTTCTTTGAGGTCAACTGGCTTTGTTCTAACCTTTTGACTTTCATGGAAAGTCTTCGCCGCCTCAGTAAAAAGACGTTAAGCGGAGCACTATTTTGGAGCAATAGAAA
>Ga0307991_1001768_pt1 | contig 14982 bp, 11 predicted proteins | sample EllFjometagen131_FD_203146 | JGI IMG/M metagenome (GOLD analysis project Ga0307991, IMG submission 203146) | Marine microbial communities from Ellis Fjord, Antarctic Ocean - #131 | ecosystem: Environmental > Aquatic > Marine > Unclassified | place: Southern Ocean | collected 2014-10-08
AGTTTGAACTAATTCTCCATCAACAAATAAATCTATTGATGTAATCTCCTGCTCACTCTCTACTAGAAGATTAACTTCTAATTCGTTATTATCAAATTCTTCCCAAGAGATAGGGCGAATTACCTGAATATTGATATTAGATTGTTCCACCTCAGTTTTATTTGTAATATCACATCCGATGATACTAATAACTATCAATAGTGAATATGCTAACCTGAATTTCATTTTCCCTCCGTTTGATTAAATCCGGTTCTATCGAATTTATACCATTCATTTTTTTTATTTATAAAATCTTTTAATCCAATTAATTGAGCATAGATTCGAAATGGGACGTAAATAAAATCACCCAGAACGCTCATTAAGATAAGTCGAAGCCAGTCATTTGTAGTTTTGTAGCGTAAAGCATCTTGGCTGGGTAATTGCTTCTTGATGCTCCATTGCTCGATTATCACACTGCCCAAAGATGTAATAAGAGTTGATACAATTGTTGTAAATAGTAGAGTTAGTAAAAGCCATTGTTGATTGATACTCCCTAAGATAATCGCTGTGATAATGAAAAAGAGTGTAAAAAGTTTAATAATAGGAGCCAAGAGTTCAAAAAGAAGGAAATAAGGGAGAGCAAATGTCCCTATTCTTTTAAATTCAGGCTCGAAAATCATATCTTTGTGAATAATAAGTGTTTCGGCTAATCCACGGTGCCAGCGGTTGCGTTGACGCAATAGAAAATTGGAATTATCAGGAACTTCTGTCCAACAGAGAGGATGTGGTAAAAATCTAGCTTTAACAGTTTGTTTTTTATCGATGAAATAGCGCCATAAGCGTACGACAATTTCCATATCTTCGCAAACAGTTTGTTTGCCTAAACCAATGCTGTTTTCGATATATTCAGCTTGATTATGAGCTGTCAGAAATCCACCAACAGCGAGTAGATCTTTACGTTTATATAGTGAGAAAGCACCTGACATAATTACGATCGCGTTCATTTTACTCAGACTAAATCGTGAGATCATAAAAGACTTCATATATTCCACAATCTGCCACTGTACCCAGATATTGGAAGGGAGCTTAGAACTATACACATGCTTGTTCTTTATTACTACACCATTGGCTACAGCCAATTGACCACCGGAAACAAATAAATCTGGATCATCGATAAATGGTTGAACGGTTTGTTTGAGAGCTGTTTTATCTAAAATAGAATCTGCATCAATTGTGCAGATAAATTTGTTTGATGCAAGGTTAATCCCTACATTAATACTATCAGCTTTTCCACCATTTGATTTATCGATTACTTTCAGACTGGAATCTTTCAATTTGTAACATTTATTTACACTTTTTGTTGTTAAAGTGTTACAATTTGTAATATTAAACTCTCTCAGATCGAAATTATTTAATAGCTTTTGCATGGTTTTATCCGTAGAACTATCATTTACGACGATCACTTCATAATTTGGATAGTCTAATGATAGAAGCATTTTGATGCTGTCCAAAATCGTAATCTCTTCATTATATGCAGGTACGATGATGGATACAGAATGCTTATTAAATTCATCATCTGTGGAAATAGTTATCTTCTCTTTTCTGATATTAATCAGAAAGACAACAAAAAACAACCAATCAATCACAAAGTATGACAAATAATATATAATTAATAAATTTTCAATAATCCTAAAAATCACAAATAACTCTCTCAGCTTTTTTAATAACTATGCAATAAGCGTACCAAGTGAATACTAATTAACAATATAAAATATCCAAAAGTTAAAGTATCGTTGTCTATTTGTTTCTTTAGGTATTATAGTAGTAACTACTAATCTCCTGAAGCAATTTTTCTTTTTCTACACCATCTCCGGCAAGTGTTCTTCAAAAGAATGCTGGCAGTTATGAAAAAACAAAGAAAATGATTCTCATGAAATAGTAAAATCAAGCTTTAAACATAGATAACATAAAAGCCGCTCGATGAGCGGCTTTTTAATATTTGGTGGGCCCAAGAGGAATCGAACCTCTGACCGTCCGGTTATGAGCCGGAAGCTCTACCAACTGAGCTATAGGCCCTGCTTAATATATTTAAGACTGTAAAAACAAAATGACCCGATTTTATGTCAAGAATTTCCTAGAGCCTAAGCTATTTCACATTAAAGTTTTCTATAAATTTCTCAAGCACATGACTTCTTGTAGGATGACGTAATTTCTTAAGAGCTTTATCTTCTATTTGCCGAATCCGTTCACGCGTAACACTAAAGATATTCCCGACTTCTTCTAGGGTTCTATGATATCCATCATCAATTCCAAAACGTAATCTGATAACTCTTTCTTCACGTGAAGTAAGTGTTTGCAATACATCATCAACCTGTTTTTTTAGAAGAGTTCTTTCTGCCATTCTTTCAGGTGATATCGTAGATTTATCTTCAATGAAATCACCCAATAAGCTATCTTCATCCTCATGTCCAATTGGATTATCCAGAGAAACAGGTTCTTTCGTAATTGCTAATATACTCTTTATCTTCTCAACAGGCAAATCAAGTTCTGATGCAATTTCTTCTGGATACGGTTCTCTACCTAATTTCTGCAGTAATTTTCTACTAGCTCTTTTAACTTTGTTTATAGACTCGATCATGTGGACAGGAATTCTTATTGTTCTTGCTTGATCAGCAATTGCTCTTGTTATCGCTTGCCTTATCCACCAGGTTGCGTAGGTACTGAATTTGAAACCCTTGCGATAATCATATTTTTCTACTGCACGCATAAGTCCAGTATTGCCTTCTTGAATAAGATCAAGAAAATCTAAACCACGATTATTATAACGTTTTGCAATGCTTACAACCAGACGAACATTGGCTTCGATCATATCGTTTTTAGATCTCTCCTTCATCTTCTCACCACGTTCAATTTCATCAAGCAGATCAACCATTTCATCTGCTGTCATGCGAGTTTCAAGTTCCACGCGACGAATTTTTCTTCTGGCATTTTTGATCTTGCGCAATGTTTCCACAAATACATCTGGCTCTATCTTTGTTTCTTCAAAAACTAATTTATAATCTTCCTCAGATTTATTGGCTTTTCTTCCATAAGTGCAAATTTCATCTAGAGAGTATTTTCTAATCTTAGAAAGATGAGTAATGCTTTTCTGGCTGTCTTTAATCCGGTCTACCAGGCTTCGAATACGATAAACCATTCTTTTTAGAAGTTTTTCATTATACTTCAGATTTCCAAATATTTCAATAAGCTTAATTCTTTGTTTTTCAATAAGTTCTTGATCCAGAAGGTGATCATATTCATCGATATCACTACTATCAATCATCTCACCTATTTTTTCAAAAATAGCCTTAGTTTCTCTTATCACATGCTCAAATTCATTTACAAGGTTAGCTTCTTGAGACTTGTCCATCCACGTGCCATATTCGATTTTGAATATTTGGTCGATCTTCACTCTTTTTTCGCGATAACGATGGATAAAATTTTCCATTTCACGCAAAGTACTTCCACTTTTAAAAATATTTTTATTAATATGCTGCTGTCCACTCTCGATTTTCTTAGCAATCCTTACTTCACCTTCTCGATCTAGAAGTGGAACACGCCCCATTTCTCCAAGATACATTCTTACAGGATCATCATAATATTTTCGATTACGAAACTTTTTTGTTGCTCTTGTTTTTTTGAGAGAGATCTTCTTTTTTGTTACTTTCTTTTGAGTTTCATCAATAAGCTCAATACCCTCTTCTACCAGATCCGTAATAATCTGTTCGATCTTGTCCAGAAAGATAGGATTGTTAGGCAGAACCACATTTATCTGCTTAAAAGTGAGTAGGTCATTATTTTTCCTACCCATTTGAACCAGCTTCTTTACACACTCGTTATAACTAAGCATTTAGTCTCCTTAGTACAAAGTTTTTCTTACCACTTTTCTATTTATTTTTAATATTTCTTTTTTTAATTCGCTCTTTTTTGCAAAAAGTTCTCTATTGGTTGGATCTTGAATAATTTTTTCATTTATAGCCTTCAATTTCAGATGAAATTTTCTAGTTTTAAGAGTAATTATCGCATCATCAATTGTTTGTGTAGGAGGCTCTGACATAGAAAGGTCTGTAAGCAAATTTCTAATACTTTCATCATCAATCTTGCTAATTAAAGCAGGGATATTATCCATATTTTCTATTTGCTCCGAAATTATTTCATAAATTTTTCTATACTTTCCAGTTAAAAAGTAACTCGAATCTATCTCTTGCGCAACTTTTTTATATAATGATTGGTTATTAATAATTAATAATATAATATCTCGTTCTTCAGTAAATTGTTCCATTTTTGGAACTTCTGTAATTTCTGGTTCTTTTTTGAACGTTCTTCTTTTTTTTCTTATCTTAGAAGATACCGCATGTCCAGATAAACCAAATGTTTCTGCAATATCCTGAGTTAAGAGTTCCTGAGCTACTTCATCATCAATTTCGTTGAGAATATCAAACAAAACAGAAAGTTTTCCTTTTTTATCAACGCCTATAACTTCATCATCTTTCAAAAATTCAGCAAGCGGTTTAGCTTCATCTATCATTTTCTGCATACTTGCAGCACCGTTATTTCTAATGTAACTATCGGGATCTTCTGCTTCTGGTAATCCAATAATTTTCACATTACAACCTTTACCTAAAATCTTTCCAGCTGCACGAACAGCAGCTTTTCTACCCGAACCATCTCCATCATAAAGCATAAATATATTTTCTGTGAATCTACTTAAAACACTGATCTGAGAATCTGTGAGTGCAGTACCTAAAGAGGCTACTGAATTTGTATAACCATTTTCATAAAGCCTCAGGAAATCAGTGTAGCCTTCACAAATTAAGACATAATCTTTTTTTGATATTGTATATTTAGTATCGAAGAGACCGTAAAGTTCGTTCCCTTTAGTGTAAATTTCGGTTGTTGGTGAGTTTACATATTTTCCACCCGATTGACTTTCATGTAGCTTTCTACCACCAAAAGCAACAACTTTGCCCGAAGAAGAATGGATAGGAAACATGATTCTTTCTCGAAATAGGTCGCTATTATTTGATGTGAATAATCCAGTTGATGCTAGTATCTTTTCATTAATATCATTTTTAAGTAAATAGTTCCGTAATCCACCATAAGAATTTAGTGCAAATCCTAATTTGAATTTTTTTATTGTTTCGTCAGTAATTTTTCTCTCTGCCAAATATTCCAATGCACTGCTTCCATGTTCAACTAGATTCTTATAAAAATATCCTGTTGTTAAATCATAGATTTTAAAGATTAGATCACGTTTAGAATCTTTACCCTTACTTTGCATAGATTGCTGTACTGTAATTCCAGCTCGAGCAGCAAGTTTTTTTAATGCTTCGGGGAAAGAAATTTTCTCAAAATCTTGAACGTAAGTAATTACATTTCCACCCTTACCACAACCAAAGCATTTATAAATCTGTTTTTTAGGGCTAACTACAAAAGAAGCTGTTTTTTCATCATGGAACGGACAGCGAGCCTTAAAGTTGCTACCTGTTTTCTTTAAAGGAATGTAACTATTAATAACATCAACGATATCATTTCTCTCAATAATTTCGTCAATAAGATGCTGATCCATAATATACCTCTATTCCTTTATCTTCACGACAGTTACACCACTTCCGCCAGCTTCAGGTGGAGGTGAAAAGAATTCTTCAATATTCTTATTTGTCAGCAAATAATTTCTTACTTTTGACCGAAGAGCTCCCGTTCCTTTTCCATGTACGATTCTTATCATGAATAGTCCATTTACAACAGCATTATCAATGAACGTTTCAATTTCAGGTAATGCTTCTTCAAATCTAAATCCAAGAATTTTTAATTCCATTTTGGCATCACTTTCAGGAATACTTATTAACTTCTTCTTGCTGGATTTTTTCACCTTCTTTTTTGTTATTAAATATAGCCTGTCAGAAGACGTGTTGAGAAAAATTCCATCCATATCAACTTTTATGTTCTTACCAGAGATTTCAGTTATTTCACCTTCCATTTCCATCTCTTTTAACCAAACTCTCATCCCAATTTCTGGGCTATTAACAGGTTCATGTGAAACCTCAGATAATTTGTCTTCCTCATTACTTAGATCACGATTTAACTGTGTTACTTTTTTCAATGATCGCTCAAACTTATCTTTTTTCTCAACCTTGTTAGAACGTTTTATGCCTTTAATTTCCATGTTCAGTTCTTTTTGCATGGAAGTAAGGAATTCACGAGCATCCCGAATAGATTTTTTCTTGATCTCTTTCTTATCTTTTTCTAATGATTCTATCAGATTTTGTCTTTCATTTATCTTTTGATTTAATAGTGCAGTTTTTAATTCAAACTGGTATAGTTGACGCGATAAAGATTTTTTTTCTTCTGACATCTTCTTAATCAATTCTGTTAATTCAACATTTTGTTTACCTGTCAAATTCTTTGCTCTTGCAATAAGACCTTTCTGTAAACCTAGCCTGGCAGCAACTTCTATAGCAAAACTGTTTCCAGGTAAACCCAATTTAAATTGATACGTTGGTCTATGCTTATCAGGATCAAATTGCATTGCTGCATTAATGCATTTTTCATGCTTTTCGGCAAAAACTTTAAGTGACGTATAATGAGTACTGATAACTCCAACAGCATTTTTTTCAGCTAAGTCTTCTAGAATAGATTGAGCTAGAGCCGATCCCTGTTCAGGATCTGTTGCAGCTCCAATCTCATCGATTAATACAAGCTTGTTTGAATTTGTACATTCTGTCATTTCACGAATATTTTTTATGTGAGAAGAGAATGTACTCAAAGCATTTTCTAGTGACTGACTATCTCCAATATCTGCAAAAACTGAATTGAATGAACCTATCACGCTATTAGAGTCTGCTGGAATAGGTAAGCCAGATCTTGCCATCAATGTTAGTAGCCCAACAGTTTTTAACGTAACTGTTTTTCCACCAGTGTTCGGACCCGAAACAAGTAACAAATTATAATCAAATCCAAGTTCAAGATCAAACGAGATAACTTCATCAAACTCATCAAATGTTAAAATAAGTAATGGATGTCTGGCATTTTTCAGTTTAATTTGCGGTTTTTCGGAAAGTATCGGTTTTTCTGCTTTTAATCTATTTGCTAATCTCGCAGATGCAAAGAAAAAATCGAGTTTTTGCAAATATGTTATTTCTTTTAATAATATATTTTTATGCTCAAGTATACTTTCTGTAAATTTTTTAAAAATATTGAAGATCTCTTGCTTTTCTTCACTACTCACAAGCCCAAGATCATTGTTCAAACTAACAATCTCTTGTGGTTCCATATAGATTGAAGATTTACTTGAAGATCGGCCATGAACTATGCCAGGAACAAAGGATGATGCTCCTTCTTTTATAGGAATCACATATCTGCCATCGCGCTGTGTAACAATATTATCATGTAAAAAATTGCTAGCTGAGAGAGATTCTACTTTTTTATTTATTGTAGCAACTAAGTTCTTTCTCACTTGCTTTTTCTTCCTGCGGATAGAGGCTAAGGCAGAAGATGCATTATCCTTTACTTCACCATCACTTTCAAAAATCTGGTTAAATCTAATCTCAATTTCATCTATTGAGATAATCTTGCTAATAAACTTCAAATATTCAGGATGATCATCTAAATCATCTGTACTTTTTGAAATTCTATTTGCAGTTGAAACATTATAATATATCTGTTTAAATTCTTCAAAGTTATATGTTTGATGCTTTTGTTTTGAAATTATCTTTGTAATATCTGAGATGTTTTCAAAATTATGAGAGATACCTTTTTTTAATAATCTTTGAATTTCTGATGTGAGCTCAAGTTTCGGCGTAATCTCTTCGATTGTAGACATTGGCTGCAAATTAGACGCCACTCTACTTCCAAGAATAGAGTGACATTCTTGTGCAAGGAAATCCTTAATCTTGTTATACTCAAGCTGTTTGTATGAATTCATTTATTTTGTAGTTTTATCTTTAACCATTTTCTCAATTTTCTCTGCATTCTCATCAATATCCTTTCCAACACTTTGTACTTTTTCTTTTAGTCCAGGATATTTCAACTCAATTTTATCAGTAATATTCCGAATATTATCTGCTATTGTTGATGAAGATGTGAAATTACGAATTTGTTTTTCAAATGGTAGTAAATTAAGTAATAATAGAACAATCGCAATTATCAATGTACCATTAAAAACTCCAAAAAATGCACCTAAAACTCTATCAAGCCATTTTAATCGAAGAAATTCTATTATCATTTGCAATATTTTTATAGTGAGTTTTGCAATTAATACTATTACAAGAGCGATTAGTATGTAGGAACAAATGATTGCAAAAAACTCATTAAACCCTAATCTTACCATTAACATACCTTTGAAGATATGACCGCTTTTAGCAATGAGTATAACTATTACAACTAAACTTATAAGACTAATAGCACTTCTAATAAAACCTTTTGTTAGTCCGTGAAATAGAAGAACTAACAAAAAAATACCGAGGATAATATCAAGAATATTCATTTCCCATCCTTTGTTATACCATACTTTCTTTTAGAGAAAAAAGGGGAGATAAGCTTATCTCCCCCACAAATAATTTGAACTATATTAATTTCTGATCAGCTTTGCAATTCTCTTCTAACAATCGCACTCAAACTTTTCCCATCTACATTACTACCAAGTTTTTCCTTGAGAAATTTCATTACGTTTCCCATATCTTTCATAGACTCAGCATTAAGATGAACAATAGCGTCACTGACCTCTTTTTCTAATTCAGCTTCAGAGATTTCTTCCGGTAAATATCCTTTGATGATCTTTATCTCACTGTTTTCAATCTCTGCTAATTCCGGTCTTTTACCTTGTATATAAAGTTCAGCAGCTTGTTGTCTTTGTTTCACCTGACCTTTAAATACAGAAATAATTTCCTCATCAGAAAGCTCTTTCTTTTGTTCAAGCTTTTGATATTGAACTGCAGATTTCAAAGCACGAAGAACTTTTAATTTATCTTTATCCTTCTCTTGCATCGCTTTTTTTAGATCAATATTAATTCGTGTGAGCATATCTTTATGAAAAACGTCTCTGTTTTCTAAGACGCTTCATAGCCTTTCTTACTTGATCGTTTTTCTCTTTTTTGCGAACTACACTCGGCTTTTCATAATATTTATTCTTCTTAACATCAGATAAAAGACCAGCTCTTTCGCAAGACTTTTTGAATCTTCTAAGTAGTACTTGAAAAGACTCACCACTTTTAGCAATAACTTTTGGCAAAGAAATCACCCCCCTTTTATTTATGTGAAATTCAAAATTCTGAGTATTGCTTATCCTGTCAAGCCTAAATATACTGATATTAATAATTTATCAATGCTATGTCAAGATAGTACATACTGCATACATTTTAGAGCTTTTTGACTGTACATTAAATCTACTTAATTTGTTGATTCACAAAAAAAAGCTTGAATAAATATCAATGATTTTAGTTATTGCACAAACTTAAAATAATATATGAAATATATTTGGAGGAAGCAGAATGTTAGAAGGACTTAGAAGACACGCATCATGGATTGTTATTGTGATTGCTGCAGTATTTATTCTCTCAATGGCAATTGGTGGAATTAGTAGTATTTTCATAACAAAACCTTTTATTGGAAGTATCGCAGGTGAAAAGATCTATCCGAATGACTTTAGCGAATATTTGCAAAGAGCTTATTCAGGACATGCTCAACAGAATCCTGAGAAAGAGATTGATGAGCAAACAGCTAAACAAATTAATGATCAAACTTGGAACCAGCTTATTCAACAAACTCTATTTGATAAAGCTTTAAAAAAACGTCGTATAAAAATTACTGATGATGATGTTATTGAAGGATTAAAGAATCCATCAGAAGAGTTCACATCAATTCCTCAGTTTCAGACAAATGGTATATTTGATTATTCAATATATGAAACTATGCTTATGGAAAATCCTGAATTCGCAAATTATGCAGAAAGTAGAATTAGAGGAACTCTTCCTTATGAAAAGCTTTTTGAAGACGTGAAATCTGAAATTGTAGTCACACTGGAAGAAGTTGAACAACAATTTATTAAAGATAACAATCTTGCTGATGCAGATGTGATATTTTTTAATCCTAATAAGATAACAGAAGTTGAAGCTACAGACGAAGACATGCAGAAATATTACGAAGATAATAAAGAAGATTATAAAAAAGAACCAGCTAGAAAACTTAAATATGTTGCCGTAAATCTTGCACCGAGTGAAGCTGATAAAAAACTGGTCTTAGCAAAAGTAGATTCAATATATAATCTGGCAATTAACGGTAATGATTTTGCCGAACTTGCGATGAAATATTCACAAGGACCATCTGCTCCTCAAGGTGGAGATCTTGGATATTTTACTAAAGGTAAAATGGTTCCAGCTTTTGAAGAGAAAGCATTCCAACTTAAAAAAGGTGAAATTAGTGAACCAGTAAAAACACAATTTGGTTGGCATATCATCAAGCTGATGAACAGAAGAACAAATGACGGAGCTGAAGAAATACAAGCAAGCCACGTTCTCATTAAAGAAGAAGCTTCTGAAGCAACTAAAGATAATTTAGAAGTTTTAGTGAACGACTTATATGAGAGAGCAAACGATACAAATTTGGAAAAAGCTGCTGAAGAACTTGCATATGAGATTACCGAGACTAAAGAAATTTATGAATCATCATTGTATATTGCTGGTATTGGCAGAAATGAAGAATTAGTTACATTCGCTTTTAACAATAAAATTGGTACCCTAAGTGAACCTGTTCTTAAAGATGATGGCGACTATGTTCTGTGTGAAGTTTCTTTTATAATTGGTGAGCATTATCAAGAATTTGAAGATGTGAAAAAACGAGTTGAAAATGCTGTTAAGAAAGAAAAGAAAATAGAAATGTGTGAAGTTAATGCTTTGGAATTTGCTAGTAAATTTGAATCTGCTGATTATCTGAAAAATGCTGAGTCGGAAGGTTATGAAATTGTTGAAGCTTTGAACGTAAAGATTGATAACACCTTTAAAAAGATTGGAAAAGATGATGTTCTTAATGAAGCTATTCTTGCTAAAGAAGCGGATGAATACACGGAAGTAGTAAATGGCGAGAGAGCATCTTATATTGCAATTATTAAAACACGCTCACATCCTAATATGGATAACTTTGAAAAAGATCAGGAAAGATTAATGGAACAAGCACAAACTAAAGCTGAAGATGATCATCTTAATGAATGGTTTGAAAAATTAAAGGAAGATGCAAATATCATTGATAAAAGAAGTGAATTCTATAATTAATATTTTCTTGATATTAATAAAACATTATGAGCGGGTTATTCAACCCGCTTTTTTTTATAGTTTAAAACCGTGTGGTAACAATTCAGCAATAGTTGTCTCAAGTGTGTCTTTTAGTGATATAATTGATACTTTCAGATCAGAAGAAAATTCTGAGATAACCTGACGACAAGCACCACAAGGATAAAATAATTCATCAGTTTTAGAAAATACTACGAGCTCTGTAAATTTTGTCTCACCTTCGGAAACAGCTTTAAAAATGGCTGTTCTCTCAGCACAATTTGTTAACCCATAAGATGAGTTTTCTACATTACATCCAGTAAATATTTTTCCTGATTCAGTAAGTAATGCTGCTCCAACATGAAATCCTGAATATGGTACGTAAGCATTTTCTGCTACTTTCTTTGCTGCTTCAATTAATTTCTGTTTCATAGTTCTCTCCTTTCTCTACCTTCCGAAGCTTTCTTTCACTTTTTCTTATATTAAGATTCGGAAGGTTACCAATGAGCTAAAACTTTCCGAAGCTTTCTTTCACTTTTTCTTATATTAAGATTCGGAAGGTTACCAATGAGCTAAAACTTTCCGAATCTTAAATGTAAGTTTCCCTTTGTGAGAAGCTTCGGAAAGACAGCACACAATTTCTTTCTTAATCTTTCTTGAATTATATTACACTAACATACTAACAAAACCAGTTATTCATTGTAGGATTGTAAAGTGATTTTTCTAATAAAGAAATAAATTAATAACAAATATTTTGACATTTATGGTTGTAATCTCATTTAGATTATTAATTATAGGTGATGAGAAATGAAGTGTTTTTACCTCACCTCAATCCTCTCCTAAAAGGAGAGGAAGTTTTTTGTTCTCCTTCTCCTTGATAGGAGAAGGTCGGGATAAGATGGATATAGTAAATATTTAATTAAACATTAAAGTTCTAAAGAGAGTGAAAGTCATGGAAAAAGTTTTAAACCCTATAATAAAAATTTGTTGTATTAGCAACATAGAAGAGGCAAATTTGGCGATAAAAATGGGAGCATCGGCTTTAGGGCTTGTTTCTGAAATGCCCAGCGGACCTGGTGTAATATCGATGGAGGATATAAAATTGATCGCAGCATCTATTCCACCACCTATCGCAACATTTCTATTAACTTCTAAACAGTGTGTAGATGATATAATAGAACAACATAAATATTGTCGAACTAACACGATTCAAATCTGTGATAATTTAAAGCTTGGAACACATAAAGACTTAAAGAATGCACTTCCAGGAATTGCTATTGTGCAGGTAATTCATGTAACTGGGGAAGAGAGTATATTAGAAGCAATGACAATTCAAAATGATGTTGATGCAATTCTTTTAGATTCGGGAAATCAATCTAAACAAATAAAAGAACTAGGTGGAACCGGCAGAACACACAATTGGGAAATCAGCAATAAAATGAGAAAGATACTTGATATTCCAATTTTTCTTGCAGGTGGTATAAATCCGGAAAATATTACTCAAGCAATAAACCAAGTGCATCCATTTGGAATAGACCTTTGCAGTGGTGTAAGAACTGATGGCAAACTTGATGAGGTCAAATTACGAAATTTGTTCAATAAATTAAGTTGTGTATCATAATAAATTTATTAATATTATCTAAATGAAAAGTGTTCGCGAGTAATCGTTTAAAAGAAACAAGCGATGCAATCATTTTGTTTACACGTAAATAATGGTTATAGGTTGCTTTAAAAAGAACTTTTATTTAGGATTCTCGTAATGTGAATAAGGAGAAAGAAATGAAATACATAGGAGCGCATGTAAGTGCTGCAGGTGGAGTAGAAAATGCACCCTTGAATGCCAAGGAGATTGGGGCAAAAGCTTTTGCTCTGTTTACAAAAAACCAGCGACAATGGTTTGCTAAACCTCTCACAGAAGAGAGCATTGATTTATTCAAAACTAATTGCCAAAAAGAAGGAATTTCAGCTGAATTCATTTTACCGCATGATAGCTATCTGATAAATCTTGGTCATCCTGAAAATGAAAAACTTATCAAATCACAAAAAGCATTTTTAGATGAACTTCAAAGGTGTGAACAGCTAGGACTCAAATATTTGAATTTTCATCCTGGAACACATTTAGGGCAATTCTCTGAGGAAAAGTGTTTGCAAACAATTTCTGATTCTATAAACTGGGCTCTCTCCAAAACTGATAATGTTACAGCAGTCATCGAGAATACTGCCGGGCAGGGCAATAATGTTGGTTATAAATTTGAACATTTAGCAAAGATAATTGATAAAGTAACAGATAAATCTCGAGTTGGTGTTTGTATTGATACTTGTCATGGGTTTACCTCTGGCTATGATATTCGTACAAAAGCAGCCTTTGAAAAAACTTTTGCAGATTTTGATCAGATTGTAGGTTTCAAATATCTAAAAGGGATGCACATTAATGACAGTAAAAAAGATTTTGGAACAAGATTGGACAGACACGAAAGTATTGGTAAAGGATTCATTGGATTGGATGCATTTAAGTTCCTGATGAATGATAGTAGATTCGATGATATCCCCTTAATTTTAGAAACACCAAATTCTGAGATATGGGCTGATGAGATTAATTTGCTTTATAGTTTGGAAAAGTAGGGACGATTACCCTTAATCATCCGTTGAAAAGTTTCGTCATTCTGAGAAATTCTATCATTATTTTCTCACGAAGAATCTGAAACTTTCTGCAAAATTAAAGAATATGTGTTTTTGCTTTATTAATGTCATCCTCAACTTGATTGGGGATCTCATAGATTCCCACTTTTCATCCTTCGCAGTAGCCTGCTACGGAGAATGGACATTGGGAATGACAGTTAATTATATATTACTTCAACAACAAACATTTCTTACTGGCAATTGCTTTACCACCCATTTTTAATTGATACATATAAATTCCAGAAGAGACTGATTTGTTTTTATTATCTTCTCCATTCCAAACAATTGAATGCTCACCAGCAGCTACTTGATCACTTAAAAGGGATTTTTAATTACCTGCCGGTGGATCATCCGGAATTGTTCCTGAAAGATCAACATTGAATGTAATACTTGCAGTGTTAAAGTATCTTACTTGTGTTACATAAGCATAGCCGTTATATGCTGTTAGTGTAGCTTTATAGTAATATTGAGAGGGCAAATCGGCACTTTCTTGATAGTTATTAATATTTGTTACAATTGTATACTGACCTACTGTATCCCATTCATTACCTGAATAATACTCAGTTATCTCAACTGTTGCAGTTCCAGTTCGGTTAGTATAAGTATATATATCAATGGTAAACGCCATCAAACTACCTGCCAACGACAGCATCGCTAAGATGCTTATGATTAATATTGTATTTCTACGCATTTTATTTCTTCTTTAAAGAGACGGCTTGTATGCGCTGGCTTTTCGGAGAAAAACAGACACTTCTCTTCTTGCCAAACTACAAAACGATCTCCTCTTGTTTAAAAAAGATTAACATTCAATTCATTCATTTTTCGGGAAACGTTAATAGCTTAAGAGAAATTCGTCACACAAACTTATTCTTACAGATAATGAACAACATATCTACTTCCTTCAAAGCAAATTGAAGGAAGAGAGTCCACAAATATTTTGACATCCATTCGATGTTAATTATTAATGTCTCAGGGAAGAGTGCTGTGGAGATTCATTTGCAATGCAGCTAGCTTTGCTGTATCG
>Ga0307991_1001770_pt1 | contig 14957 bp, 12 predicted proteins | sample EllFjometagen131_FD_203146 | JGI IMG/M metagenome (GOLD analysis project Ga0307991, IMG submission 203146) | Marine microbial communities from Ellis Fjord, Antarctic Ocean - #131 | ecosystem: Environmental > Aquatic > Marine > Unclassified | place: Southern Ocean | collected 2014-10-08
CTTATGGCTAGTTTCCAGTCATTTTTCGGTAACGAAACATAGCTTGAATTCCATGTACCAAAAATTTTAAGTTGTTTTCTCAATAATTCCCAGTATCCTTTCTGAGATAGCTTCATTTCCCCCAAGGGATTACCCATTGCTACTACCTTACCAAAAGGACGAGCACTTTTGAGACATTGCTCAAGTGCAATAGATACACCTGTACCTTCTACGACAACATCGGCTTTTCTCCCATTATTAATACCCATAACCCATTCCACCGGGTCACCATTTTTGCTGTTCCAAACATTTTTAAAGCCCAATTCTTTTGCAAAAGATACCCTTTTATCATCTATATCCACCAACATAACCCTGTCAGTTCCACAGGCTCGAGCCCACTGTCCAAGCAAAAGCCCTATAGGCCCTGCTCCGTATATTACAACGTTGTCCCCTATTTCAATTCCTGCCTGTCTTAAAGCATGAATTGCAACTGAAGCAGGTTCAGCCATAGCAGCTTCTTCATATGACAGAGATTCAGGTACCATAACCAGGTTCCACACAGGAACTGCTATATATTCGGCAAACCCTCCGTCACAGCGAGAACCAAAATAATTATAATTACTACAGCTTGCATATTCTCCTATCTGACACTGCTCACATTTCATACATGGCAGAAGGGGAAATACAGCGACTTTCTTATCTTTAAGTTCACTGTTAACTCCTTCTCCTACTTTAACTATTTGCCCGGCAAATTCATGTCCGGGTATAGTAGGAAAATGATATGTTCCTTTTGTATATACTCTGGGAATATCAGAACCACAAATTCCCGAAGCTTTTATTTTGACTAGCACCTCACCTTTACTAACTTTGGGTAAAATTACTTCTTCATATCTCAAATCAGCTATACTATGAAGTACACAGGCTTTCATTTTTTATCCCTCCAACCAGATTATAGTTATTCCTTTACATATGGTCTCCAGTAATCAACCGAACTTTTTAAATCTTCAATTATTCTAAAATCAGTATCCCAATGCTCCCTGTGGCTTATTTCAAATACTAACTGTATTAATTGGGACTCTGTTGCACCAGATTTTTCAATAGCTCTTAATACTTTTCCCGGATGAATTATTCCCTGCTTATTGTATTCGGGAATAAAAGGCCAATGATAACTCTTATTCATTACTGTTTGCTGTAAATGAATTATAGGTGTATATTGTGCTAGCCGTTCTATCCAGATATACGGATCTCTCTGATCAGGATGCGGAGCATGTCCTACATCCAGGCAAATTTTCAATGGTACACCAGAGTTCTCGTTTACCCTTTCCATAAGTTCAAGAGTTTCCTCAACAGTATTCGCCATTTCCCTGGGTATTGACATAGGCTCAAAAATTAAACAGTCAAATCCTATTTCCTTAGCATAGAATGACAGCTCCTGCCAGCCTTTTACCCCTTCTTCAATTAATTTTTCCCTAACTTCCTTATCTTTATAAGACGCAAAAGTAAGTGTGCCAAAGTGACTTCCTCCATTTTTTGCACCTAGCCTTGCAGCAATTTTGAAAAGGTCCTTAAACCAATTAATCCATATCCTCCTGGCTTTACTATCAGGATGCATCAAATGGTTTACTCTTGTGAATGCACTTGTAAACACTGAATCAATCTTTACATTGTATTTTTCGGTACTTTCCTGTATTCTCTCTATCTGCTCTTCAATATAATCCCCAGGCAAAAATGGATTTAGTAAATCCGCTACAAATTGAACATGCCTGAGGTTCAGACCTTCACCCACAATTCGAGCCCACTCTTCTGGTTCTATATACTTGTTAATTGCAAATCCGAGATTAATTCCAAGTTCAAGATTCACATTTACCCCCATAAAGTATCTGTATTAATATTTATTTGTGTAATACATTGCATATCTATTTTATTTATACTATAAAGTTGTCCTAGCCTTAGGATGTGGTTACAGAAGGGTTGAATTCATCTAAAAGGGCCTAATTCAATCTCGACATATAAAACCCATTAGCCCATGAACGTTTTACCTTAAAAAAAAGAAACAGTCACCGGCAGCCTGTAGGTAAATTCTCTTTATCCCTTTTATAAAGTTAAAAATTTGTTCTTCGGCCTTTTACGGCACTCTATTTTCGTGTTTTTGGAGCTAACGTTATCTCAACCTGCAATCTCCATCTCCATCTTTATAAAATATCTTAAGTATTGCGCCTGTTTCAGGAGCTACTACTTCAAAGACTGCTTTATCTGTTTTCACTTTATAGGGAAGTTCTTCAGCTTTTACTTTGTTCTCTACTTTTTATTATTCTTCAGGTAAGTATTTTTTAATATCAAAGGATTCTCTAATTATTTTCCTACCCCTGGTAATTGAATTAATCTCTCCCATAGAAATGGCCTGAATCATTATATTCCCGATTGCAGTTGCTTCTACTGGTCCTGCATACACTGGTAGGTTGGTGGTATTAGCAACAAGCTGACAGAGAAGAGCATTACGAGACCCTCCTCCTATAATATATATTTCTTTAATAGATTTATTGGTAATCTCTTCTATCACTTTAATAGTATTTGTATACTTATCCGCCAAACTTTCGATAACCCCTCTTACAATTTCTGCCGGTGTCTCAGGAATTTTTTGTCCTGTTTCACGACAATATGACTTGATTCTATCTGGCATATTATTATCAATTAGACCAGGCTTTAAAAATCTTGGATTATCAGGATTAATTCTAAAATTAGCATGACCATATTTTAAAGCCATTTCAGTTAATTCATCATAAGAATAGGATTTTATATTTTCCTCCCAAAATTTTTTGCATTCTTGAATAATCCAAAATCCATTAATATTTTTTAAAAATATGAAACCACCATTTGCAGAACCTTCGTTAGTAAAATTAAATTTATAACTCTCTTTGTTATTAATGGGTTTGGGAGTCTCTATTCCTAATAAAGACCAAGTACCTGAACTAATATAAACATAATCTACACTACCAATAACTGGAACAGCGGCAACTGCTGAGGCAGTATCATGGCAAGCAGGAGCAATGACTACTACTTTTGAATTCGCACCAATTTCTCGGCTGATAGGAGGCAAAAGTTTCCCGACTTTTGTTCCCGGCATAATTATTTCACTAAAAATATTTCTTTTAAGTTTAAGTTTATTCAGTATTTTTTTTGACCAATCTTTTTTTATAGGATTATAAAGCTGTGTTGTAGTAGCTATTGAATACTCATTTTTTATAACTCCAGTCAACCAGTAATTTAAAAGATCAGGAATAGTTAAAAAATATTTAGTAGCTTTAAAAATCTGGGGCTTGTTTTTCACAAAATAATATAATTGATAAAGCGTATTAATCTGCATAAATTGAATGCCAGTTTCTGCAAAAATATCCTCTTTAGGTATAATTTTAAATACTTCATCCATTATATTATCAGTTCTCTTATCTCGATAGTGGTAGGGATTCCCTAAAAGATCTCCCTCCTTATCTAAAAGAACATAATCAACTCCCCAGGTATCTATACCAATACTAACTATATTATCGGGGTATTTTTTAAAAGCGATTTTTAAACCTTTTTTTACCTGTGTGAATATATTAAGAATATCCCAGTATATGCTAGTTTTAATCCTTACTGGCTTATTGGGAAAACGATATACTATTTCCATTCCTGAAACATTGCCCACAATTACTCTACCACTTTCAGCACCAAGGTCAATAGCAATGAATTTTTGCATTAAATTACCCCTTTTATAGATATAATAAATACAGCAAAAAATTCTCCCACTTATAATCCAATAAAAATAAACATTTTGTTTTAGTTGTCTAAATAATCTTTGTCTATATTTTTCAACCTATTCTCTTAAAGATAAAAGATATAAGTTATTACTATATCTCCTTTAGAAATATTACTTATTCACCTGTAAATAATATTTAAAACGAACTTAGGTAGCTTTATTAGCAGTTAAGATAATATTTTTTTGGTAAGGAAAGATTTTAAAGCAATAAATCCATCATTCTGGAGATAAATAAAATTAGTCAATTATATACTCCCTTTTAATGAATATAATAATTAAAACACTTATTAATTGAAATAAATATGATAAATTTATTATAAACCTTTAGAAATAGGTAACTGCGTCATGGAACAGCGACGTTCAGCTCTCTGGGAAAGCATATTATGTCCTAATGCACTTCCAATCAATACAAGTCCCAATGCTCCCATTTGCCATATTGCATTTACTCCAGCAAGTTGTAATCCATTATACAAAACAACTATAATTCCGATACTAAGAACGACTCCAAGCATATTCCCTTCACCTCCAAATATACTTACCCCACCTAAAACAGCTATGGTTATTGCCTGAAGATTATAACCTTCACCGAGATCTGGGCGAGCACTTGATATTCTGGAAGTCATTATTACAGCTGCAATTCCTACTAAAATACCACCTACTAAATAGGTAATAAATCTGGTTTTTTCTACTGAGACACCGGAAAATTTAGCAGTTTTCTCATTATTACCTACCGCGTAAAGGTTTCTTCCGAAAGTTGTATATTTCAAATAATAATTTAATATAAAAAATATTGGAATAAAAATAATTAATACTTGAAATGGGATTCCTAAAATAGTATTCTGTCCTATAAAAAGATAATTATTAGGAAATTTGGAAATAGGCATAGGATTTCCAAATTGAGGTTCAACAGAAACTAAAAGAGCAAGTGATTGATATATATACATAGTAGAAAGTGTAACTAAAAGAGGAGGTATTTTAAACAAATTGACCAAAAAACCATTAAAAGCACCACCTAAAGCACCAGTTCCTAACCCAAATATTACTGCTAACCAAATATTAAAGTTATGCCTACCCACTAATACTCCAATAACCATAGCAGATAAACTAAGAAGGGAGCCGACCGATAAATCGATTCCACCTCCTCCTGAAATTATAATAAAGGCTTCAGCAAAGGCGAGTAAACCAATTTCTACACCATATTGAGTCATATTGGAAATATTATATAATTCAAAAAAATGTGGAACTATAAAGGAAAATATAAAGATTAAAAGTATTAATATTACCCCGAGGAAAATGTTTCTATTATTTGCTATGATGTCTAAAAATTTATTCATACTGGTATCCTCTCCTCCTAAGTTTTAATATATCTGTAAGTACTGAAATTATTATTATTGTCCCCACTATTAAGCCTTCTGTTAGCGCAGGGAGATTTATTAAAATCATTCCATTTGTAATTATTGCTAGCAAAAGGGCTCCAAGCATACTTCCGATAGCACTTCCTTCTCCCCCCAAAATATTAGTTCCTCCTAAAACAGTTGCTGCAATTACTGCTAATTCAAAACCTGACCCTGTATTGGTTTGAACAATTCCTGTTCTTGCTGCAACTATAACACCCGCAATACCGTACATCATCCCCGCAAATATATAAACCAATAGCAACACCCTTTTAGTTGGTATACCTGAAACACGTGCTGCTTCAATGCTATTTCCTATAGCATAAATATATCTTCCAGTAGGACGATATTCAAGATAATAAGTAAATATAATAGCTAAAAAAAACATAAACCATATTGGAATGGGAATATTTAAAAAATTACTAGTACTTATTTTGCGAAATGACTCCGGAAAGGAACTAATCCACCTACCACCTAAAAGTTGAAATACCATAGCTCTAAAAAAACTCATTGTACCAAGAGTTGCTATAATGGGAGGAACACCCAAGGATGATACAAGTTCTCCATTTATGCTTCCTAATAAAGTTCCTACAACTATCCCAAGTATAAGAATTAAAGGAACTGAGAGTCCTGCTATTGCAGCTTTGGCTGTAATAACAGCAACTATTCCCAAAATTGAACCTGCTGATACATCTATTCCACCAGTTATTATAACCATTGTCATTCCTACCGCAGCAATTCCTATGCTCGAAATTTGTATAAAAATATTAGTTATATTGGAAATACTTAGAAAATTTTTTGATAGAATACCAAATACTATCGATAAAATAATTATTATAAATATTATGGTAAATTCTCTTTTTTTAAAAAGTTCACCAAGTAAAGTCTTCTTCATTTATAAAAACCTCCTCAATTTGTTCCAGAACGAATCATACGTATACCAGTTGCTGCATTTAGTAAATTTTTAGAATTGATAGTCTCTTTTGTATCAAATCTTCCAGTAACAGTTCCTTCGTGCATAACTATAATTCTATCTGATAATTTGATTATCTCTGGAAGTTCAGAAGAAATTAAAATTATTGCTATACCATCTTCTGCTAATCTTACAATTTCACGATGTATTTCTGCCTTAACTTCCACATCCACTCCTTTAGTAGGTTTGTCTAATATTAATACTTTAGGATTAGTAGATAGCCATTTAGCAAATAAAACCTTTTGTTGATTTCCTCCACTAAGATTACTAAGTATTGTTGAGGTAGAAGGGGCTTTTATTTTAAGCAATTCTATATACTTTAAAGCCAAATTTTCTTCAGCTTTTTTATCTACCTTAAGAAATTTCTTTTTTAATTTATTTATTAAAGGAATTGATATATTAAATTTTATGTCAAGTTTTGAGAATAAACCTTCTGAAGTTCTATCATCAGGTAAATATACTATTCCAAATTCCATAGCAGTTGAAGGATTATTTATTTTAAGTTTATTCCCATGCAAAAATATTTCACCTTCATCTTGTTTTATCAAACCAAATAAGGTGTGCATAACTTCGCTTCTTCCTGAACCAATCAGCCCAGAAAATCCTAATATTTCTCCAGGATAAAGAGAAAATGAAATATTTTTATAATAATATGATGATATATTCTTTACTTCGAGTATTGGTAACTTATTTTTAGTTCTATTTGTTTTTATAGTTCTTTCTATATCTTCACTTAATATTTTTCCTGCCATAAGTTCAACAATTTTATCACGACTTATATTTTTTACATTATATGTACCCTCATTTTTTCCATCTTTAAAAACTGTAACCCTGTCAGCAATTTCAAATATTTCCTCAAGGCGATGACTTATGTATAATATCGATACTTTTTGCTTTTTTAATTTTTGTATAACTTTAAAAAGTCTTCCTGCTTCTGTTTCCGTTAAAATAGCAGTAGGTTCATCAAATATAAATATTTTTGCTGAATAATTCAGTGCCTTAGCAATCAATGCTATCTGTTGGAGACCTATACTAAGACTAGAAATGGGCTGGTTAATGAAATATGGTTTAATTTCTAAAGAAGCAAATAATTCTTTAGTTTTGACTTCTTGTTTTTTCCAATCAATAGTCCCGTTCTTTGTTTTTATCTCATTTCCTAAAAATATATTCTCAATAACAGAAAGCTTATTATATATAAGTGGGTCTTGATAAACTGTGGCTATACCCATTTCGTGAGCATGTTTTGGATTCAAAAATTTTATTTCTTTACCTTCAAGAAATAGTTTTCCACTGTTAGGTTGAATAACACCTGAAATTATTTTTATTAATGTTGATTTTCCTGCGCCATTTTCACCTACAAGGGCATGAACTTCTCCCCTTTTTAGTTCTAAATTTACCCCTTTAATAGCTCTAACCCCACCAAAATTCTTTACTATTTCTTCTGCTTTAAAAAAACTGTTCATATTGTTTGCCCTCCTTAATTGTTCAGAAGGATGGTAATTTACCATCCTTCTGAACAAAACCAAGTTCCCTAACAATTATTTTTAGAAATTATAATTATCCACGTTTTCGGGAGTAAATACAAGAGGAGGTCCTAATACTAATTCTTTGTTAGCTGCATCATATTCTGGGGATGTAATAATTTTATCTCCAAGGTCAATTTTTTCTCCATCTGCAAATTGTTTACCTTCTAAAATTTGTGTTGCGGCCCAAATACTAAGATAACCTAAGTTTTCAGGATCCCATAAAACAAATGCTTTAGATATCCCCTCATGTACATAATCTTTCATCATGCTTGGGACAGTTATTCCAGTTGGCTGTACAATACCTTTTTTACCAGCAAGTTTAACTGCTTCAGTAACGCCTGGGCAAGCAGTTGAATTTTCTCCTACTATAGCTTTTAAATTAGGAAATGCTTGAAGGACACTTAGTCCTACATCAATAGCTTTTTGGACATCTTCGCCAGCATATCTAATAGTTACAAGATTAATATCGGGATAATCAGCTAATCTTTGTTGTTGATACATAATCCAAGTATTTAAATTCCAAGCTGTTGGTCCTCCGGAAATTATCGCAAAATCTCCTTTGTTATTCATTAGTTTTGCAGTTACATCCATTAAAGTATATCCAATATCCTTTGCTCTTGCCTGATTAACAAATAAATCTCTAACACCTAATGCTCCATCTGTATCTGAAGTCATTACAAGTACACCCTTTTCTTTTGCTTTTTTCATTATAGAAGTAATAGCGGCTGGATCATTAGGTGCAACAATTATAGCATCTACACCAGTAGTTATTAAATTATCTATATATTGTATCTGTTCAGGAACACTAGCGGTAGTAGGGCCAGTATAAATAAAGTTTACACCCAAATCTTTTGCTGCTCTATTTCCTCCTGCTTCCATTGCATTAAAATAGGGAATACCAATCAATTTTGGTACAAAAGCTATTTTCCATTCTTTAGAAGCTTTCGCAACAAAACTATCAGCAAAGGCAATACTTGCAAGAGATAAAACTAATACAGCAACAATAAACATTAGAAACATTCTTTTCTTATTCATGATTTCCTCCTAATAAAATTTTTTTAATACCAATTCGAAAAACAATTAGAAACTAAATTCATTTTTTCGTCGCATCACCTCTTTCGTTTTTTTTAGACATCCTGGTTCACAAAATTTCGGAACATCTATTTAAATAAATTTGTTTATTGCTAATTCCAGAAAAGTAGTGATAATAATTATCTATCTAATACTAGTAATCCTAGTAATTTTGTGAACCCTCAATGTGCCCTAGTAATATTTTCGCATCTTTTTCGGAAATTAAACTTGGCTTTTCTTTTAGTAATTTCATTGTTACCCAAGCAAAACAGCAAGTTTCTAAATTTTCTAAAGTAGCAAATGCAGCTTCGATACTTGGTCCGCATACAGTAACACCATGATTTTTTAATATAAACACATTACTTCCTTTTCTGGCCCCTTCGATAAAGCTATCAGCAAATTCATCAGTTCCGGGCGTATGGTAAGGAATATAAATTATGTTGCTAAGATTTTCGATACTCTCCGGGAAATATCTTACATTTAACTTTTTATTAGAAATAGCCAAAATTAAAGCATACCTTGGATGGGCATGAAAAATACTTTTAATATCTTTTCGCTCTTTATATAACCTTAAATGCATTTTATATTCAGAAGAAATTTTTACTTTTTTATTTTTAATTTTTTCCCCTTTAAAATTTATAATTGATATATCATCGATAGTTAAAAAATGCTTAACAAAATAAGTAGGCGTTATATAAATTTTTTCTCCAACTTTAACACTCATATTACCACCAGTTGATTCGGTAAGTTTTCTATCCCAGGCCAATTTAATATAACTAACTAATTTCTCTACTTCTTTTTTTTCCATTTCCTTTAAATTAATCATAATATTCTCCCTTAGCTAATTATAATTTCTTCATCTTCGTTTGTATCTTATGTGTAAAACCATAAAAACAATACATATTTATACAGTACTATTTTTTTAATTTATCCTTATTAATATTTTTTTTATAAATTTGATTTATATATTTTTTAAAATCAAGACATTGTTGATATAAATTGATATTTTTTTTAAAAATACTTGTGGTGCCTAAAACAAAAATCTCAGCACCTTTTTTAATACACAATTCTGCAGTTTCTTTACTGATATTGCCATCTACCTGAATAGGAATATTTAAATCGAGAGATAAAAGTATTTTTTTTACAGATTCAATTTTATCTAACATTGGCTTCAAAAATTCCTGTCCATAAAAACCAGGTTCAACAGTCATTATCAATATATAATCTAATTTATCTAAAAAATATTTAACTAACCTTATATCTTCTGATGGATTAATAGCAGCCCCTACTTTCATCCCTCCTTTTTTAAATTCGTTAATTAGACGAAAAGGATATCTGCAAGACGATATATGAAAGGAAACATATTTTACCTTTAAATCATAAAGCTGTTGAATATAGGTAATTGGATTATCTACCATTAAATGAACATCAATAGGAGTATTGGTAATAGTTTTAATCTGTTTTACAATATCAAAATTTAATGCCAAATTAGGAACAAAATGCCCATCCATAATATCAATATGAAAATAATCAATCATCACTCGATCAAGGTTATAAATATCTTCGGCTAAATTTAGTAAATTAGCACACATTATAGAAGCACCTATTTTTACCATTTTATATTTCTTTCTTTTATAAATTTTTGCACTTCTGATAAATTTGGTAATGAAGCTTGAGCTCCTAATTTTGTAACACTTAGTGCACCTACAATATTCGCAAAACGAATAGCTCTCTCAATATCTCCATACTGTAAATACGAGACAGCCATTGCGGAAGTAAAAGCATCTCCCGCAGCTGTAGTATCAACTATTTCAACCTTAATACTTGGGAATAATTTAGAATGCCCATTTCGATAAAGAAGTGCGCCTGTTTTACCCATCTTTATTACTACAATTTTTGCTTCAGTTTTTTGTCTAATAATTTTGGCTGCAATTTTAGCATCATCCAAATTCTTTATATTAATTCCAGTTAAAGATAAAACTTCCGTTTCATTTGGAGTTATTATTTCAGCACCCTTAATTTTTTCCAAGGGAAACTCGATAGCAGGACCAGTATCTAAAATAATAGGGATATTCTTTTTTTTAGCTATATTACAAGCTTCTATGATAACAGGATTAGGGATTTCAAATTGAAGTAATACTGCACCATATTTTTTTTGAAAAGATCTTTTAATATCTTCAATATGCATATCCATGTTTGCTCCCGGATATACTAATATTCTATTTTCCCCTCTTTTTTCAAGAATAACTACCGCAAGACCAGTTGATAATTTTTTTTCTTCTTTTAAAAAATTAACTAAAATACCCTCAGCTATCATTTTTTCTTTTAACTTAATTCCATTAAAATCCTTTCCAACTTTTCCCACAAAATCAACTGTAGCACCTAAGCGAGCTGCCGCAACTGCTTGATTCGCCCCCTTCCCTCCAGGGGAATATTGATAATAGTTACCAAATAAACTTTCCCCTATAAAAGGAATTCTATCTGTTTTTAAAACCAAATCCATATTTATACTTCCAATTACTAAAATTGAAGGCACTTAATTTATTCTAACCTCTTTATTTTTTTTATAATTATTTTCCCTTTTTTGTTTTTAATATTTCAAATAATCATTTATAAATATCGTAAAAAATTTTTACAACATTTCTTATTTTCATATTTTAAATAGTTTTTGGCGATATTTTTCATCTATCCTTTCAGCTATATGTCTAACTATATCTTTAGGAAGAGTATTTATTCCTCCTGTAAGTATTGCCCCAAAACGTATTTCGGCTGCCTTATTTGCCATCAAAGTAATATTCTCTACTTCTGTAAAGGTAGATCCTAAGGCAACAAATCCATGATTTTGAAGATAAATAGATTTGAGTCTTTCTCCATGTTTATCTAAAAATATTTCAATTTCTTTTTTTACCTTTTGAGCAAGAACAACTCCAGGATCTGTATAAGGAATAAAAATCGACTCCTTTCCTAATAAAACAATTTCATCAGGATAGATTCTTCCTTTTAAATTTTCTGGAAAACTTTTAGAGCAAGTCAAAATATTAATTGCCGTAGGATGAGTGTGAGCTACAAAGTTTACTCCGTTAAGGTTAAGGCAAATTGCATGTAAGAAGGTTTCTACAGATGGATTTTGCTGACACTTTTTATCTACTTTAGCTTTTTCAAAGATATGATTAACATCTTCAACATCAGGATTGTCTATATTTATAAGCTGCATAATCGGTTCAAAATAAACTTGAATAAAATCTTTCTCAGTTATTGTGTCGAGCTGAGTCCCGCTTGCTTTTATAAAAAAACTTTCAGTAATATTCCCAACTTTAATCTTTGCTGAAGTATTGCCTTCGCCAATAATAGCAAGATGATAATCTTCTCTTCCAAGATTATTAGAAAGTTTTACCAATTTATTTAAAATATTAACCTTAGTATCCTGCCATTCCTTCATTTTTTATCCCTCTCTCATAATTATTAATATCTTTTACTCGTTACCTTACTTTCATACTTATGAATATCATTTATTATTTCTGCCTCAACAGGAACATTCATCTTCTGACAATAATAATCCCAGATAATACCAAAAGGCATTGTTTTTAATTCTTCAAGAAGAGCTAACCTGGCAAAATTATCACTTTTTTCCTCATATTCTTTAAGTTTTTTTGTAGGCTCCAAAAAGGCAATTAATAAACTTTTCAGCGTAGCCCTTGCCCCGATAGTCCAGGCACCAATTCTGTTTATAGAGGCATCAAAAAAATCCAAGCCAAGATGAATTTTATCAATATTTCCACTCCTTACTACTTCTTCGCTTAAAAATTTTAGATCATCATTTAAAGTAACCACATGATCGCTATCCCATCTTACTGGTCTGCTTATGTGGAGAAGTAATTCGTCAGAAAATTGTAAAATAGAAGAAACTTTATCAGCAACTAACTCTGTAGGATGGAAATGCCCGAGATCAAGACATATCATTTTTCCATGAGTGAGAACATACCCTAAATAAAATTCATGAGAACCTACTACAAATGCCTCGCTTCCAATACCAAACAGTTTTGATTCAAGAGCATCTTTTAATTCGCTCTTCTTATATTTTACGGAAAATATATCATCTAAAGAATCTTTTAATATTTTTCTATATCCAAACCGATCAACAGGTAAATCTTTTGATCCATCTGGAATCCACAAATTATGAATACAAGGATTGTTTTGTTCTTTACCAATGAATGCACTTATTTCTCTAGCTTTCTTGACATGTTTAATCCAAAAATCACGGATAAATTTATCTTTACTGCTTAAGGTAAAACCAGAATTAGCCATAGGATGAGAAAAACAAGTTGAATTAAAATCAATTTTTAAATCATTCTCTCTTGCCCAGTCAACCCATCCCTTAAAATGTTCTGGTGATATCTGGTCCCGATCAAAATATTTTCCACCAAAATCACCATAAATAGCATGGAGATTCAATCTATGTTTACCTGGTATTAAAGAATATACTTTTTTCAAATCCATTCGGAGTTCCGCAATATTTCTGGCTTTACCTGGATAATTACCAGTAACCTGTATTCCTCCTCCAGATAATTTTGAATCCGCTTTTTCAAATCCTGCTACATCATCCCCTTGCCAACAATGGATAGAAAGAGATATTTTGTTTAATTTATTTAAAACATTTTCTACATCTACACCCAGCTCAGCATATTTCTCTTTGGCAATTTTATAGGTATTAATAATCTCTTCGTTACTCATTATGACCCCTTTTAATTTAATCTATAATCAATTTTTTAAATACAAATATAAATCTTCTGTAGTAAATATTTTTATTATATTAATGAATTTTTTATTAATTTATTGTCTTATTTACATTTATATCATCAAAATATCATGAAGTCAAGCTCTTATTATCATATTACGAATATAACTTGACAATAATGCGATATTTATATATTATATTTATGATAACAATATGATCATATAATATCATATTGGATTAAATATTTTACTATCTAAATCAAAGAAGCTACTAAAATTATTAAATATAATTATAGTAGCTTTAAAAGGAGATGATTAAAAATATGTTAAACGTTTATATTAACAATTGGATATTTGGTAAAGAAAAGCTCAAAAATATCGCTAAACGGGTGAGTAAAATGGGATTTGATGGCATAGAATTAGTTGGTGAACCTTCTATTTATTCTCCTTCTCAAGTCAATTATCTAATGGAAGAATATGGATTAAAAGTAATTTCCATATGCGGTATGTTTCCTGGTCCTCAAAAGGACGATCTAAGAGCATTATGTCATCCAGATAAGGCTGAGAGAGAAAAAGCAATAGGTTATGTTAAAAGGTGTGTGGATCTTGCAAAAGGAGTTAAAGCAAGAAGTGTATTGATCGTGCCAAGTTTGGTTGGAAGACCAGCTTTTTTTGAAAACAAAAAGACGGATCTAAATAGAGCAGCTGAATCTATTGCGCAAGCTGCAAAGTATGCTGAAAATAACAATATAATTTTAACTATAGAACCGATAAACCGTTATGAAGTTGGATTAGTAAACTCTATTAATGATGCTATAAAATTAGCAAAAAGAGTAAACAATGATGCATTAAGAACCATGGGTGATACTTTTCATATGCAAATTGAAGAAATAGATGGCATTCCCAATGCAATAAGAAAAGCAGGAAAAGAATGGTTTCAACATTTACATATAGCTGATAATACGAGACAAGCACCTGGAATGGGTACTATGGATTGGAAAGAAATTATAAGAGCCTTGTATGATATAAAATATGAAGGAGGAATCTCTTTAGAACCTCTTCCATCTGGTTCATCGCCATATGATGCACGTGAAGGGAATATTCCCCAAGAAATAATGGACAAGGAATTATCTTTTGGACTTAGATATCTCAAAATGCAAGAAAAAATTGTTTTAGGGAAATTATGATCAAGAAAGAAAAGAATCTTGTAAAAAAATTTCGAAAAATTAGCAAGCTATATATATTAGATTAATAATTAATATAAAATCATAAATTGATTGAATCAAAAAGAACTTTTAAAAATATATAAAAATGGGTAGGAGGGGAAGTTTTAACTATGCTTGAAAATATCAAGGAAGAAGTATACCAGGCTCACCTAAAACTTTGGGAAAATAAATTAGTTATGTGGACCTCCGGGAATGTAAGCGCTCGGGATCCTAAAACTGATCTTGTGGTTATCAAACCGAGCGGAGTGTCTTACGACA
>Ga0307991_1001775_pt1 | contig 14921 bp, 11 predicted proteins | sample EllFjometagen131_FD_203146 | JGI IMG/M metagenome (GOLD analysis project Ga0307991, IMG submission 203146) | Marine microbial communities from Ellis Fjord, Antarctic Ocean - #131 | ecosystem: Environmental > Aquatic > Marine > Unclassified | place: Southern Ocean | collected 2014-10-08
AATAAGATTTACAGTTTACATGAACCAGAAACAGCCTGTATTGCCAAGGGAAAAGCACATAAGAAATTCGAATTTGGATCAAAAGTATCCTTCTCTGTAGTTCCTAGAGTAAATATTATAGTTGGGATTTTGAACTTCAATGGCAATCCAAATGATACAACAACCCTAGAACCAGCACTTGAAAACATTGAAAAAATAAGTGGAATAAAATTTAAAAACGCCATTGTTGACAGAGGCTACAAAGGGAAAAAAGAAATAAATGGAACAACAATAGTAAGTCCCAAAGCTCCAAATCAAAAACAGCCTTATAGTAAAACCACAATGCGAAGAAAATGCCGATCCAGGGCAGCAGTAGAACCAGTGATTGGACATACAAAATATGATTGTAGAATGCTAATAAATTACCTAAAAGGCACAATAGGAAACGATATCAATGCAAATTTAGCAGCAGCCGGATACAATTTAAGAGGATTACTCAGAAAAATCAAAAAAGAAATTCTTTGCCCAATTATTATTCTGATTGATTTTTGGAATTTTAAGAATTATAAGTTGGTAATTTGTTGTTCATAAGGGTTGACTATTTAAAAAATTAATTATTTATATTTTAATTGATTTGATTATTTAATCGTTACCATTTTTTAACCATAGTAAATTGATTTTTTGAACCAATACGCTTGTAGCTTATTTCGTCCATTATTTGTTTTATCAGAAAGATTCCCAACCCACCAATGGGCCGGTCTTCAGCCGATAGGTCAATATCGGGATCAGTTTTTTGAGTAGGGTCATAGGGTCTTCCTTCATCGGTTATAATAATAGTAATAAGGGTGCCCTCCATTATCAAGTCAACTAAAATTTCACTTTCAACACCTTTTTTAAAAGCATAAAAAATGATATTAGTAAGAGCCTCTTCCAAAACAAGGTTAATGGAGGTTGTATGTGCCGGCGATATTTCCCATTCTTCTTCAAGAACCTCAAGAAAAGCCACCACATTATTAAGTTCCTCAATTTTGTTGAGGATAGTCAGGGATTTATTCCTTTTTATTTGTTCCATTAAAAGTTATGCTTAACATAGTTAAATCATCAGATTGAATATGCCCATTCACATGAACGGCCACTTCTTTTATTGTTTTTTCAATAAGTAGTTTAGGATTTAACACCACATTTTTTCGTAAAAATTCGAGTAAATGATCATCTCCAAAAAGATTATTGTCTATATCTTCAGCTTCCGTTAATCCATCGGTATATAAAAATATCTGGTCACCGGTTTGTATCTGAATTGTTTCTTCAATATAGCTATAATCCTCAAACAGCCCAACAGGAATAGCTTTAGTAATTTCAAAATAATTCACCTCTTTATTTTTTTTAATGAGTACTGGTGGATTATGCCCTGCATTACAATAGTTCAATTGTCCGGTCCTGACATCAAGAATACCGAGGAAAAAAGTCACGAACATATTTGACTCATTGTTGAATGACAAAGTTTTATTGATAGATTGTACAATCTCGGCAGTATTTATATTTTTATCGGCTACCGAACGCAACAATGTTCGTGTAACAGCCATAAAAAGAGATGCAGGCACACCTTTTCCCGACACATCACCAATGGCAAAACATAGGCGGTTTTGATCAATGATAAAAAAGTCATAAAGGTCGCCACCAACTTCTTTTGCTGATTCTAGAGAGGCGAATAGGTCAATCTCCGGCATATCGGGAAATGGTGGAAAAATATGTGGAATCATGCCCATTTGTTGATCCTGATGAGTCCTACCTGATTTTTTACCGTGAAGGGGAGGATGTATTATATATTAGTTTCAAGGGACATGACAATATCTGGTTAAAGCCAGTAATACTTGGAGACTCGATATTTGGAAAATGCCCGATAGTTTCACCTGATGGCAAATACCTTTTCTACATAAACGAGAGTATTATGTGGGTCTCAGCTGATATTATTGAGAGAATGAGACCATTCAAGGATTAGGGCTCTGTCGCATCTATAGAAGAAAAACTATTAATTTTTTAGTTTAACACAAAACTAAACACAGTATTAATGGATACAAAAGGTCATTGCTTTACGAAATGGATTATCATACAAGCAGCAAAAAAGGAAATATGGATATCTATTGGGTATCTGCAACATTCATTGAAGAATTAAAACCAAAAAACTTAAAATAAAAAGTATGAAAACGTATAAAAAAATTATTCTTACAGTTAGTATAATATTAATTTCTATAATTCCAGCATTCGCTCAAGAAGAAGCTATAAATGCAGCTACTCTTATAGAAACAAGCATCAATGAACAAGGTTTAGCAAAAACCCAAAATAAATTTGATGAAATATTTTCTAATAGGGATAAGTTCATAATCAAAGAAAATGAAATTAACTCCCTGGCCTATCGGTTTTTATTTCAAGGACAATTATCAAATGCTTTAGAAATATTTAAAATGAATGTTGCTTTATTCCCCAAATCAACCAATGTATATGATAGCCAGGGTGAAGCTTATTTATATCTGGGTGATATTTCAAAAGCCATTGAATCATATTCAAAGATCAGTGAACTGGAAAATGGGAATACCAGTGGAACTAAAATCATTGAAAATATCAATCAGGAATATCGCAAGCGTCAGAATGACAAATTGAGAAGATTCCATAGTGCAGCAAAATCAGGCAATCTTCAATCAATTCAATCATGGTTAAAAGCAAACCCTGATTTTTTAAATAAAAAAACGAATGATGAAAATACAGCACTCTACTTAGCTGTGTATGGAAAACATCTTGATCTGGTAAAGTATTTAGTGTCAGCTGGTGCTGATTTGAATCCCCGTAATACAATGGGGCAATCAGCCTATAATTTGGCTGAATCCTGCAAATTTGAATCCATTAAAGATTTCCTACTATCTAAAAATACTGATAGAAGTCCGCAAGAATTCCCTTTGTTAGAATCAGAATACCTTGGACAAAAGGAGCCTGGACTAAAACCAGAACTATTTGCTGAAGGCATTGTATCAACTCATCGAAATGTGTATGGAAACATTGTGTTCTCTCCAGATTTTAAAGAGGCGTGCTGGACACCTAACGAATCTGGCAATGATCACCAACATGGTGGTTTAATTATCTCAAAAGTAAAAGATGGCAGATGGTCTCCTCCACAGGAAGTATTTTTCTTAGATAGTAAAAGCTATAGCCATAGAAGTCCGTTCTATTCATATGACGGAAATCGACTCTATTTTCAGGGATACAGAAAAACTGGTGTTCGTTCTTTTGACCAGAAAGAAAAGTTTTATTTTGTAACTAAAACAGAGGATGGTTGGTCGGAACCAAGCCTATTGGATACTATATTCAATAAATATAGCATGCACTGGCAATTTTCTTTGGATCGGAAAAATAATTTATATTTTGGTGGTAAAAATAGAAATATTGAGAATTCCGGTGGAATTTATCTGTCTCTATTTATTGATGGGAAATATACCGAACCAGTTCTGCAAATTCCCAATGAGCAATTAAAAGAGGCCATATTCGCTCCTGCAATTTCACCAGATGGCGATTATATGCTTTTTATTCGAATATTGCCAAGAGGATCGGTAAGCCCACGCATGTTTTCATTATATGTTTGCTTTCATAAAGAAGATGGAAGCTGGACAAGCCCTCAAGATGTTGGTGAGTTGATAAACATGGGAAGCAACCAACCACGTATTTCTCATGATGGCAAATATATATTCTTCATTGCGCACGGTGGTACGTATTGGGTCTCATCAAAAATCATTGAACAATTTAAACCAAAAGAATAAACAACTAATGAGTTAATTATGAAAAAAAATACTTATTTAATCTTAGCCTTACTAATCCTTGTTTTTGCTAATTTCTCACTATTAGCACAGAAAACAAAAAAAGAAACTAGTATACATAATGCGGTTAGAAGAGGAAATATTGAATTGGTTAAAGAGATGGTGATAAAAAATCCTAATTTAATTAATTTGAAAAATAAAGATGGTTGGACTCCTTTATTTATTGCATCATGGTCCGTCAATAAAGAATTAGTTGAATTCTTAGTATTAAGTGGAGCTGATGTCAAAATCTCTGCTAGTGATGGTTACACACCTCTTCATAATATTATAGCTGGAGCAGACTACAGCAAAGATGCGTATGCAACAATGGTATTTTTAATTGATAAAGGAGCAGATGTTAATGCTAAAAGCCATGAAGGAATGACTCCTTTACATTGGGCTGCAAGAGGTGGGAAAGTTAAAATTGCTGAGTTTTTAATAGCTAATGGTGCAAAAATTAATGCAATTACTAATTCAGGTGATACACCTTTGCATCTTGCCAGTAGAAACGGGTTTAAAGATTTTATTGAAAAGATTATAGAATTAGGAGGTAGCACTGAGGTTTTTAATAATGTTGGTGCTTTGTGCCTAACAGAGACAGTAACTAACGGATTTCTTGAGAGTACTAAATTGCTTATAGATGGAGAAGCCAACATTAATATTTGCACTAAGCTAAATAATAGATCTCTATTGCATTTGGCCTCAATTTATGGATTTGCAGAGATTGTAGAATATCTAATAAAAAAGGGATTAGATGTAAATCAACTTGATATCAATAATAAAAAACCTATTGATTATGCCATACAATATCATCATAATGATATTGTAACTCTATTACAAAATAATAATTCAAACCCCGAATTAAAGAAAGTGAATACAGCCAATATAAAAGCAGAGGAAGCTAAAGTAATTGTATGGAGAGTTTGGGGTGGTTGGGCTGTAAAAATAAAAACTAATCTGATTATTCTTTCATATTGGGAAAGAAAGCAGCTTCCCACTAATCCGTGCTTAGCGAATGGGTATATTAATCCAGAAGAAATAAAAGAAATGAAATCTTATTTTTTTGTAAACAGATATCACCCACAGCCTGGAGGAAAAAGAATATATAATTTGGAAAAGGAATTAAATGATATTACCTTTTTTCAACACAAGATTATCTATAATAAAGATGTTCAGAATACAATATTAGTAGGATCAAGAGAAACCACAAAAATTAAAAATTTAAAAGCAACTTCTATTTCTCAACCAGGAGGCTTAGGTTATTTTCTCGAAATTGATAGTATTAAAATATTTAGTCCATTTATGAATGAGATAAGAGAACCTGAAAAGAACTTCAAAAATGAAGTAGATTATGTTGCTTCTAAGTCAGGATTTTGTGATATAGCCTTTTTAAATGTAGATACTAAATCCAATAATACACAAAAAGAGTCTCTAGAAGGATTGTACTATTCAATCGATAAATTAAAGCCAAAAAAGGTTTTTGTTGAAATAGGTAATGAAGAAATTAGAGAAACTGTAATCAATAAATTAAAAAGGGAATATCCTAATATTGAGTTCTATGGTTATGCTTTCCCTGGAGATCACTATATATTAATGTAATTACAAAAGAGTTAAAATAAATCATGAAAACAAAATTAATTATTGTAGCAATTGCACTTATTATTTCCTTCATGGGATGTAATGCACAAAACGAAAACGAGGAAGCCGATTTCCCTGAATTAAAAGGTTCTTATCTTGGTCAAAAACCTCCGGGAATGACACCTGAAATTTTTGCTCCTGGAATTATTTCAACAGAAAATAATCTCCACAGCTGTCCTGTATTTTCAAAGGGTGGAAGATTTGTCTTTTGGAAAATTATGATGTCAGGCGATGATAATGGAATTTATTTTATGGAAATGAAAGGGGATAGATGGAGTAAACCTAATAAAGTTTCATTTATTGAAAAAGTAACAGATATTTATAATGATGTCCCTTTCTATTCTCCTGTTGATGAGACTCTATATTTTTTATCGGACCGCCCTGATAAAAATAATAATAAGGAAAGAAGGTTGTGGTACACAAATAATAATAATGATATTTGGGAAACACCTAAATTATTCGAAGATATTGTGCCTGGTAATATTTCGTTGCATTGGCAATTTACTATTTCCAATTCTGGTAATTTCTTTTTAACTGGCACCAGTGATATTGGAATTGGCATGTATGATATATTCATAGCAGAAAAAATGGGTGATGAATATATTATCGAGTTGCTCCCTGAACCTATTAATTCCAAAAATTCAGATATATGTCCTTTTATTGCGCCTGATGAAAGTTATTTAATCTTTGCTTCTTCAGATAGAAATGATGGCTATGGTAAATGTGATATATATATATGTTTTAAAAAACCAGATAATTCATATACTAGTCCAATTAATATGGGTGCTGGAATCAACTCTTCAGGGCAAGAATGGTGTCCAATAGTCACTCAAGACGGAAAGTATTTATTCTTTACGAGCTCAAGAAATGGTTTTCATAGTGCTTATTGGGTCGATGCCAAATTTATTAAAGAATTAAAGCCAAAAAACTTAAAATAAAATATTATGAAAAAAATAATTACTGTCCCTGCTCTAATGATCATCATCTATATTATCATGCTATTTAGTAAAATTTGGATTGAAGAAATTCTATTGTTATTCCTTCTTCCTTTAATTATATCCTTTATTATCATTGGAGTTATTACTTTGATAATTAATATTTTTAAAAAACGCAGTATAAAGAAGTATATACTTAGCTCTATAATAGTTGCCTCCATAATTCAGCTTTTTTTATTAGTTTTTATTTTGTGGTCCATATATCCAAGACAATTTACTGGCGATCAAATTAAAAAAGATATTGATTATGCAAAAGTGTTTATGGAGGATGTTCATCCTGATTTATATGCTGTAATTGATAAGGATAAATTGGACTATAAAATAGACTCAATAAAAAGAACTATTCCTGAAAGTATAGCAGAAGTTGAGGCTTATAAAGTTTTAAATACTATTTTTTCAAATATTAAAGACGCACATACCAAGTTTACTTTAAATAACTATTTAAAGAGAGGAGCAATATTATTCAGAAAAGTTCCTCCATATAGATTGAGAGTATTTAATGATAAAATATTTGTACTGAAGAATTACTCAAAAAGAAAGAAAATACCAGTTGGTTCTGAAATTATTGAAATTAACAATAAAACAGCATCAGAGTGTTTAAGCGAACTAAGCCTATTAGTTAGTCACGAAACCAAAAATAATTTACATGCAAATTTGCAATTACCTTTGATCTGGGGAATGTGGAATAATTTCGAAAATTTTACACTTACTTATAAAACACCTGAAGGAAAAATAGAAACAATTGTAAGTTCTAGTGGATTATTTTCAAACATTTCATTCCTTTGGGATTTTACAGGCTTCTTTTTAAAAAACTACAGCTTTGAGATTCTTAATGATGATGTTGGCTATATTAACATTAAGGCTTTCAATAATCTTGATAAATGTAAAAAATTTCTTACGTCAACATTTAGTGAAATAAGAAAAGAAAACATAAACAATATTATCATTGATTTACGAGGAAACCAAGGAGGAAATGAAGAAGTCTCATTAGAATTGATGCAATATTTATCACCAGTCGACTATAGATCATTTGATACAATCTGGGTAAAAATGAGTAGAGAGCGTATACGTCGTTATTCTTATGGTAAAAGATTTATACCTGGTAGTCTGGTATTTGAAAAAAATTCAATGACACCACTTCGTAATAATGACCTACACTACAATGGAAAATGTTATTTACTAACCTCAGGTTACACATTTTCAACTGCACTTGATTTTGCAGCAATGTTTCGTTGTTATAATGTGGGTGAGATTGTTGGAACTGAAACCGGTGGCAAAACAGTAAGTTTTGGAGCCCCTTGTAATTTTATTTTACCAGAGACTGGATTAGAGATGAAAGTTTCTCAAAAGAGATTTTTTAATGTTTGTGGAGAAGAAAGCAAAAGAGGGTTAATACCTGATTACAAGGTTAAAAACTCTATTCAGGATGATATAAATGGCATAGATAGAGCACTTGAATTCATTTTATCTAAAATAGATAAATAGATTAAAAGTTCATTAAATTTTTCAATTAATGAATTAAAACCAAAAAATATAAAAGGAAAAACTAAATCGAATCTTAAAAAAAAATTATGAAAAAACTATTAATGATTACAGCAGTTTTGTTAATTCTATGTGCTTGTTCTCAGAAACAAAACAATAATAGAATTGAACAACAAATCCATTTTGTCGAAAATAACCTAATCGAATTTAAATCACCAGCAAATATGTTTCGACCTGATAGTGCACAACTTGCAAGTCCATATTACATAATAGAAAGGATGAAATATTACAGTACACCCGGTGTAAGTATTGCTGTAATTAATAATAATCAATTAGCGTGGACGAAGGCATATGGCATAAAAGATGCCAATACGAATGAGCCAGTCACTACAAATACTATTTTTGAGGCAGCTTCAACAAGTAAGTTTCTTACCGCAGCATTGGCACTTCACTTTGTACAAAATGGTCTAATTGATTTGGATGAAAATGTCAATAGCTACTTAACATCATGGCAAATACCAGAAAATGAATTTACAACTGAGAAGAAAGTTACACTTCGATTCCTATTGACCCATCAAGCTGGTTTACCAACTACAAATTTCAATTATGATGAAAATATTGGTTATCCCACTCTTTTAAATGTGTTAAATGGTGAGTCGCCTGCACTTAATGAACCTGCAATCCCCATACTCGTTCCTGGTTCTCAATGGCAGTATTCTAATGTTGCTTATGATGTTATACAGCTATTACTTGAAGATATATCAGGAAAATCATTTCAACAAATTGCAGATGAAATTATATTTAAACCCTTAGGTATGGTTAACAGTACATTTAATTATCCATTGGACTCAAGCAATAAAAATCGGGAAGCAATGCCACATGATGCAAAAGGAATTTCTCAATTACCAAGAATGCACTTAACGGCTGTTGCGCATGGAGGGTTAACAACAACGCCGTCTGATCTTGCAAAATTCACCAACGAAATTATGCTGTCATATAATGGAAAATCAGAAAAAATATTATCACAAAGCATAACCAGAACACTTTTTCAAAGTGAAAAAGAACTTGACCCGAATATGTTTGGAATTCCTTTATCAGAAGGTCTGGGTGTGTTTTTAATGGGTGATGGTAAAGATTTCTTGTTCATGCATCCTGGGGGAAACCTGCCAGGATTAAATTGTTGGCTGATTGGTTGGCCAAACCGAAGTAATGCAGTGATTGTAATGTCAAATGGTGCGAAAGGAGAAATGCTTGCCATGGAAATCATTTCAGCGATCAATTTACTTTTAAATAACAATTGAGAAATCAAATTAATATTTATAGTTATGCATTTAAATTCAAAAAAATTATTGAAGAATTAAAACCAAAAGATTAAAATTAAATAATGAGGACAATTATATGAAAACAATTAAATATTTAACCACAATTATAATTTTATGTAATTGTAGCATTTTATTCTCGCAACAACAGAGAATAGAAATAGAATTTAACTCTGATCAATTTAATATTATCCAAGGAGAAATAACTGAGCATCTAGGCAGATCAGCTTTTAAAGGATATGGAACAATATCAGACACCAAATTTAAAAATGGGATAATTGAATTTGATTTGGCTGTTACTGGTAAGCGGTCTTATCCTGGAATTAATTTTAGGATGCAATCTCAAATGGATTATGAGCATTTTTATATTCGTCCACATCGGGCAGGACTTTATCCAGATGCTTTACAATATACTCCGTGCACAAATGGTATTGATTCTTGGCAACTCTTTAATGGTGAAGGCTGTACTGCACCTATTATCATCCCAAAAAATGAATGGTTTCATGTTAAAATTGAAATTAAAGGATCGAGGGCAAGAGTGTTCATAAATAATGACCAAATGCCTTCCCTTAGAATTCTCGTGCTTTATCATGGGGAAAGTGAAGGCTCAATTAGTTTAAAAAGTCCTTTAAACAATACTGCTTTCTTTTCAAACTTATCATATTATGAAACAGATACGCTCATTTTTGAAGAACCCCCAATAAAAAACCTTCCTATTGGTATCATTTCAAGTTGGGATATCTCGCAACCATTCGGGATTCTGGATGTCGACTTTAATAAAACGCCTACTCAACAGAATTTAAGCAATATCACATGGAAGAATGTTCATGCAGATAATGATGGCTTAGTCAATATAGCAAATTATTATGGAAGAATCTCCAGAGCTACTGACCTTGTTTATGCTAAAACAACTATCACCGTCGAAAAAGATACACTTCTTGAAATTAAGTTCGGATATAGTGATGCAATCATGATCTTTCTGAATGAGAAAAAAATATTTTTTGGCAATAGTGCATATACGCAGCGCGATCCTTCTTTTCTTGGAATTATTGGATTAAATGATGCAGTTTATTTACCATTAAAGAAAGGTGATAATGAATTACTTCTTGGATTGGCTGAGGCAATGGGTGGCTGGGGATTTATATTTCAGGATGGTAATTCAATATTCATGGATAAAAAGTTAACTAATCTTTGGGAAACAGAAAAAAAATTCAATATCTCAGAATCAGTTTTGTGGGATTCAAAAAGAGAAGTTTTGTATGTAACAAATTTCGATCAACTTAACGTTGGTAATCCAGATATTTCACAGCATATTTCTAAAATCTCACTAGAAGGTAAAATCCTTGATTTGAAATGGGTAGAGGGTTTGAATAATCCATTAGGGATGTCTATTTATAATGATAAATTATATGTAGCAGAACGAAATCAAGTAGCAGAAATTGATTTAGATAAGGGAGAGGTAACAAGACGAATAGATGTTCCAGGTTCTATTTTCTTAAATGATCTTGCAATAGATAATGCTGGCAATATCTATATCTCAGATTCTCGGAAAAATGTTATCTGGAAAATTACAAATAGTATTGCCGCAGAATGGTTAGCTGGTAATGATGTTCTCGATCCTAATGTATTATATATAACTAAAGGGAAACTTTTATATGGCAATAGTGGTGATAGTTGGTTAAAATCAGTTGATTTGAAAACAAGGAAAATTACAAAAGTTGCAAAGTTCCCAAAAGGATTTATAGATGGTATACGACCTGATGGAAAGGGGAACTTATTGGTGTCATTATGGAAAGGTAAAATATATAAGGTGTTAAAAGACGGCTCGATCCACTTAATATTGCATACTGAAAATAAAGGAAGCTACACTGCTGATTTTGAATACATACCTGAAAAAGAGCTACTTATTGTGCCAACATTCTATAATAATACTATTAGAGCTTTTAAATACTAATGAAAGGTGTAGCGGCAATTTCATTAGATGGTAAATATATTTTTTATGTAGGAAATGATAAGTTTGTGTACTGGGTTTCTGCTGAAATTATTGAAGAATTAAAACCAATAAATTAAAAATAAAAAACATGAAATTTCTTAAAAGAATTCCTAAAATTTAAATTATTAATATCTAAATCTATTCAATGTTCTTTCTGGTTGAGTTAATAATTGCATTGTAACTATTCAAGATTACACTCGTCATAAATGCAAGAAATATGTTTGATTAAAATTTATTCTTAATTCGAAGGATTAAAATAGCGTTTTACCGATTTTAACTTATTAGCAAATAACAACAGAAGTACTTTTAATTTTTTATTAGAAACCTTATTAAATTAAAATAACACAATCACGATGTTTAAAAATTTCTTACAAATCACTTTCAGGAATTTTCTACGAAACAAATTCTTTGTAATTGTTAATGTTATAGGCTTAGGTATTGCATTAGCTTGCTGTATTGTTGCCTATTACAATTACCGATGGAATGCAGATTTTGATATCATTTTATCGCAAAAGGAAAATATTTATAAAGTTGGTTATACCAGAGATATTAATGGTAGGACACAGGCTTATGGCATTAGCCCTATATCATTAGTGCCAGCCCTTGAAAATTCAATGGCAGGAGTTGATGAAATGACCAGAGTACATCGAAGTGGCATGGCCGTGAGGTATGGTGAGAAGATTTTTAATCAAACCATAGGTTTTGCAGATGAGAATGTGTTTAGTATTTTTAACTACCCATTTTTGCGTGGAGATGCCAATTCCATTAAAGATGAACGAAGCGTAATTATTACGGATGAGTTTGCTAAAATTTGCTTTGGGGATAAAGACCCGATGGGGGAAATGCTTCGTGTTTTCCTAATAGACGGGCAGGAGCGAAGCTTTAAAGTAAGTGGGATTATCAAAGATATCCCTGAAAATACCACCTTCCGTTTTGGTTTAATCGTGCATATCGATAATTATATTGAGATGAATGAAATTGATGAGAATAACTGGAAATTTTGGGTAGCGGGGACATTCTTGTTAATACCTGATAAAAATAATGTATCAGGTATTGAAAAGCATCTGGAAACATTCATTCCAATTCAGAATGAAGCCAGAAAGGATTATCAGATTGGCAGATTTTTTGTTGAAGAATTAAAGTCGGTTCCTAACACTTCAAGAGATACTTGGAACCATTGGCTTACGTATGGACTGCACCCTGCTGCATTTGCTGCACCGACTATCATGGCCATCCTTATTTTATTGCTAGCATGTTTGAACTTTACAAACACGGCTCTAGCTATTTCCAGTCGACGATTAAAGGAAATCGGCCTCAGAAAAGTAATGGGAGGTTTACGCAAACATACCATCATGCAATTTCTGGGTGAAAATTTTCTGTTGGTTTTTATAGCGATGCTAACTTCTTTATTAATCGGTACGTATTTAATTGATGAATGGACTAAAATGTGGGAATACACCATTTTTATTGATTATGCGGGTGGTGCTAAACTTTGGTTATTTTTATTTGGCTTATTAATTGTTACTGGCCTGGCAGCAGGATCATACCCCGCATTTTATGTAAGTAAGTTTAATCCGATTAATATTTTAAAAGGCGATGTAAAACACAGTGGAGGAGGATTAATTTCAAAAATATTATTGGTAGTTCAATTTACACTGGCTGTAACTGGAATTATTGCAACGGTCATTTTTACACAAAATGCAAATTATCAGGACAACCTTTCATTCGGCTACAATAAAGAAAAAATAATAGCAGTTCCTTTTAATAATAATTCCACTTTAGAATTGTTTAGGAATTCTATTATTCAAAACTCTTCCATTCAAAGTGTGGGTTGGTCAGAAGAACATATCGGTTGGTCTAATTACAACCGTACTTTAAAATGGGGAGCTGAAGAAGAGCATGAAGTAAGAGGCTTTGATATTGGCAGAGGTTATTTTGAAACTATGGGTCTACAGTTACTCGAAGGCAGGTATTTTGATCAGGATTTTCGAGAATCAGAGCGCGAACATGCCATTATTGTAAATGAAAATCTAGTAAAAACTTTTGGATGGGAGAATGCGTTAGGGCAAAGGTTAAAAGAAAATGATACCCTCACCCTGACTGTTGTTGGGGTGGTAGCAGATTTTTATCCTTTCGGATTTTCGACAGATATTTCACCCACCATGTTAAGATTAGGTGTCAAAGAACGCATGCGTACTTTAGTTGTAAAAGCCGATCCCGAAAATCTGGAGCAGTTGAACACTCAGATGAACGAAGTTTGGGAAGAGCTTATTCCGAATGCAGTTTACCCCGGATTTATGCAGGAAGAACGTTTTGCAGAAGCCAAAACCATCAACAAAAACATCGTGAGCATGTTCTTGTTTTTAGCCGTAGTTTCAGTCCTGCTTTCGCTTGTCGGACTTTATACGCTGGTATCACTAAAAGTGATCAAGAAGACCAAAGAAATTGGTATTAGAAAAGTATTGGGCGCACCTGTATTTTCTGTCATTCGGATACTAAATCGAGAGTTTATGATCATTATTTTTATAGCTGCTGTTCTGGGTTCCATATTGGGTTACTACTTATCCAAAATGATGCTTGATAGTATGTATGAGGTTTATAAAAGTGTTACTATTACTTCCTTCATCATTCCGACCATTATCATTTTAATTGTTTCGGTAATTACCATTAGTGGAAAGGTTTACAGTGCTGCCAATAAAAATCCAGTGGATGCGATTAATTATGAATGATGTTAATTATAAGTGATGAGTTATTATGGAGAATTTCAAATTTTCTAAACCTATAGCTCCTTATTCTTAACTTCTAACTTTATCTTAAATTAGTTTGCTTTAGTTTGAAGACTTATATTGAAATACTAAATAAATTGTATGAAAAATAATTCAATTATTGTAGTAATTGTGCTTATTATGTTGTTCATAGAATGTAATGCGCAAAAACGAAAAAACGAAAGCCGATTTCCCAGAATTAAAAGGCCCCTATCTCGGACAAACTCCATCTGGGCTAACGCCTGAAATTTTTGCTCCAGGAATCATTACAACCAATCTTCATGATGATGGTGCACCTATTTTTTCACCCAATTGTAAAGAAGTTCTTTTCAGGATCATTACCGGTCAATCGCCAAACTATATTAGCTCTTTGTTTGTAATGAAACAAAAAGAAGGAGTCTGGTCAAAACCTAAACTTTCAGTTTTCACAAAAAAATACAGTATTTCAAATGGAGCCCTCTCAACCGATGGGAAAAAGTTTTACTTCAAATTAAATACAGTTGTGAGTGAAACAATAACACCTGAAATTTCAAATTTCTGGTATGTTCCGAGAAACAATAAAGATTGGAGTGAAGCTGTTAGCGTTGGAAAAATTGTGGATACCCCTGGCGAAGAAATGTTCGTTTCAGTGGCACCCGACCACAGCTTGTATTTTCAAGTTAAAAATAATTTAGATGATCCCAATGATATTTATTTATCCATGAGTTTTGATAATTGCCGGGCAAATGTCGGGCAATAAAAAAAGGATTAGCCTGTGTTACAACAGATTAATCCTTTTAAATGTCGGGGTAGCAGGATTTGAACCTGCGACCTCCTGCTCCCAAAGCAGGCGCGCTGACCGGACTACGCTATACCCCGTTAATTTTTTCTGTTTTTATTATTTATTCATTCTCTTATCTTGCGACCTT
>Ga0307991_1001778_pt1 | contig 14909 bp, 8 predicted proteins | sample EllFjometagen131_FD_203146 | JGI IMG/M metagenome (GOLD analysis project Ga0307991, IMG submission 203146) | Marine microbial communities from Ellis Fjord, Antarctic Ocean - #131 | ecosystem: Environmental > Aquatic > Marine > Unclassified | place: Southern Ocean | collected 2014-10-08
ATCTTTTATCTTTCAGTTCTGCAATACTGGTTGATGAATAGTTACAAAATATTTTAATATCGTCTCTTTTTCAATAGTACAAATATACTAAATTAAATCTCACTCCCCCTAATATTTTCTTTGAACCCATTTTTCGTCTTATAGATTTCCACTTTTCTATAACAGATTAATTTAAGATATAGTTATGAATGGTTTTTTCTGAGCCAACAATAAGATTTAACTGACTATCATTGTTTAATCTTGTTATACAAAAAGGTGTTGCTCCTGTAAGAGGTGAGTTTTGCTTTAGTTTTCCGTTTTCATCAAACAAAAACACTTCTTTTGTTTTGGAAGATACAATTCCGAGCAGATTATTATTATCAGGCATATTAATAAACACAGGTTTTATGTTAATGTTTGAGTCAAAAATATGATTAAACATAAGTTCTTTGGAATGGTCGTAAACAGACAGTTCATTATTATCCATGAATATAAAATCTTTTAGTTTATCATTGTTAATGTCTTTATACAAGAAGAAATGAGAATGCGATAAATTTTTTACAGACATTGTCTCAATATTTCCGTCAGTTAAGATAACGATTATTTTTCCGTTTTCATCTGTTGTTATCAATTTTGTTCTGTCAATAGCATTACCTGTATAAAAGCAAGAATTTGGCGATGTTATAAAATTTTGTTTGATTTTTATTTTTTGTTTGCCTTTTCTATCCAGTATTAATACATTTCCTTGTTTATCAGAAGCTATTATATAATCTATATTGTTAATTTTTATATGCTGAACAGGTTTTACAATAGTATTTTTTGTTTTTGAGATTGTCCATCCTTTATTTATTTTTCCATTTTGAAGATAGTTGTAGATTTTGTTGTTGCAAGCCAAAACAAACCTGTAATTTTTATTTTTGTCATAATCAAATACTGATAATCCGTTTGTTGCTTTTTCTTTTAATTTTACCGGATAATTTTCAATATTTTTACCATTTCTATCAATTATATAAATATAGTTTTCTGTGTTAAAGACATATTGGATTTTTCCATTTTTGTAATTATCTATCATTTGAACATTACCGATTACTTTTTCTTTAACAGGAATTTTCCATAATATTTTCCCATCTCTGTTAATGAGATATATGTTATTATTAATATCAAATGCAATAATTTTGTGTGTATTATCTCTATGGTCTTTAATGATGAAAGGTTGTAAACTTATTGTAGTATCCAAGGTTGTTTCCCACAAAGAGTTTTCTTCTTCGGTATAGGAAGGATTATATTTTATATATATATTTGTATAAAACATATTTTTATCCGGTCGTAATTGAATACCAATTGCTTCAAAATTTTTGACCTGAGAATAGTTTGTTTGAATATTTTTAAGTGTTTTAGATGTAACATAATATTTAAGAAGATTTATAGATTTTTTTATATTACAGTATAAATAAAGATTAGAATTGTCAGATATATTTTTAGAAAAATCATTATAGCTTTTATTTGCATTTGTAGGATTAAGTATTTTTCCATACAGGTTTGAGTTAATAAAATTTTGTAAAGAGTTTGAACTATTTGCAAATATTATATAATTGTTTATACGAGTATAATAGTTTGTTTCAATTTTTTGAAATAAAGGTCCGAATAATGTTGACATTATACGAGGTATATTAATATGATTTATAAAGTGATTTTTAAAAGTCAGTGTATCGGGCTTAAGAGATAATTTTGTGTTTACCTTATTTGCAAGAGCATCAAGAAGTAATAAAGCAGTATCAATACTGGTAGTATTAAAGACAGCAAATGTATTATCTTTAACATTTGTAAGGCAACTGGCTGATGATTTTGTTACAACAAGAGCCATTTCATTACCAATCCATGAGAGAGCATTTTTTTCAATGTCAAAATTAAATTTATTATTTAGCCGTTCAATTTCTTTATTATATACATTGATTTTATTTTTTTCTTTTAAAAATGATTTATGCCTGATAAGAAATTTGTTATAATTTTCAAAACCAAAGAACATAAACATTGCAGTATTATAAGGCAGTATTTTTGTCAGTTCAATTTTTTGAGCTGTTTGGTCCGCAAACAGGTCAAGATATTTATTGGTGGTGTCTGTTGCAGTAAATCCGTTTAGGAGCAGTTCGTTGTTTTTAATGGTTGCGTCAAGTTCTGTCCATTCTGCTATATCAGCGATAAATCTGATATTATCTTTATGCTCGTTTGAGAATAACAGAGTAAAAAGTCGTGAAAAATATTTAAAATTAATATATATATTAGCATCTACATTTTTGCCTGATGTAGTATATACATTATTAAAGGACTTATTATCTTTTATTGAGTTTCCTGAGTTTAGTTGTCTTATGGCATCTTCAATGAGTAAAGGATAAAAGCTTGCTATAAAGATTCCTTTTGTTGTTGTATAATAAAAAGTTTTTTTGCGAGCAGGAAAAACAACTTCTGTTATATTAACATCTTTATATTTTCTTTTATTTAAAAGAGTTTTATCCGGACAGGATTTTTTTATAAAGTTATCAATAGAGTTTTCATAGTATATGTTAGGCAGGTTTATAAGATACAGAAAATTAAATTTGCCATATCCTGAAAAGTGCAAAGAGATATAAGTGCTGTTTTTATTAATTATGTCTGAGATATTATCATTAGTTTTAAAAACAGAATCCATGAAGCATATTTCTTTGTTTAATTTTTGAAATAAATTTATTTTTATTAATTCTTTCCATATTACAGATTCTGATATTTTGTTCCATGAGTTATTTGTATTTTTTGTTTTAAGGATGATAGTGGCTCTGTCGGGTATTGCATTAATAGCAGGTGATACAGGATATTTAATTCTTTTGTAGTAATTATATCCTATTATAACTACTGATATTATCAAAGCTGATAATAGTATAATAGTAATTCTTCTTTTGTTTGCTTTATTAATGGGTTTTTTTAAAATATTTTTCATTGAAGCAAAAATATTAATACAGATTTGTATTGAAAATTCATTGGCAAATATATTTAAAAAAATAATACTGAAATAAATACTGAAATAAATTCAGCACAAGTTTCAGTATAAGTTTTATCTCGTAGAGATTAAATTATTGTAGTACATTTATTTATATGAATATTTTACATCGTAGATGTTATATTATATATCCCCTACAGGGAATAATTTCTCATATACCATTTTGTTCTACAATAATTTATCTGCTAGGCAGAATTTTCCATAAATTAATCGGGTTAGATAATTTTTTTGGTAATTATACTAAAAAAGCCCTTTCTATGATATGAAAGAGATTTAAAAAAAATATTTTTTTATTTAGACCGAATTATTTTTTATCTAAAAAATTTTTTACTTCATTTTTAGTTTAATTTTTAGTTAAGATGTTTCGGTTGTATATAATTCATATTTTTTATTGAAATTGTAGGTAACGAGCAGCTATAAACTGGCGTTTATTTTTCACACACAACAATATATTCTTTTGTCATTGTTCCTTTTCTTTGTCCAGTTTTATTTGATGGTGAATTTTTAGAAGGCATAGCTTTATTTCCTAAAAGTCTTTCGTAGGTAAACAAATGTTTGAATCCATTTTGATCAAACTTTTCAGCAACAAATTGGTCTGTTGGTAATTGAACGTCTTTTACTCTTCTATTTCCAACAACATAAATTACTTTACCACCTTTCTTAATACTATTTGCAACATCTTTTATTGACTTATCTAAATCAAAGTAAAATGATGAAACCTCTAATGCTCTTTTTTTAGACTTCTTTGCAACTTCGCTAATATATTCGGTCATTAAGCTATTAGGATAATTACTCTTTACTTTTCTACCACCCATTAATAATTTATCTATTTGCCTTGCGTATTTTATCCCAAACCATTGATTGCTGAACATTGAAAATTGACCATAAGCAACTGTTGTAAAACTATCTCCATATGGAGGACTTGTTAATACAACATCAAATTCATTTTCTTTTTTTGTAAATTTGCTATAACTGATGTCAATCTTTGCTCCGTTGATTTTTGGGAAGTAGTATTTTTCATATATGTCAATTACTTTGTTCAGTTTGGCAAAATAAACTCCAAAAACATCAGGATTAAATTGCAACATTTCTTCTGATTTTATACGATAAAGCTTAAACTCGTGATTTCTTGTATAAGAACATTCTCTGATACTTTCTGAAAGTGGAACTAAAAATATTCTTCTAATATTGATTTCAATTTTATCAACAAAGTGCTTAATAATAGAAAGATTTTGAAGTACTGGCTTTGAAAACCAAAAATCTATATTGTAATGTTGCGGAATTTCTATTTTTTTTAAATTATCTTCATTTTTTACAAATTCATATACTTTATTTCTTAATCTCTGACGTATTAATTTAACTTTTTTAATATCCAGTTTTGTGAATTTTGTCCGAGAGATTAAAACAGCCAAAGGGTTAATATCAAAACCGTACATTTCGTTTAACCCTCTATCCAATCCTATTGTAAAAGATGAACCTGAACCACAATAAGGGTCAAGCAATTTTCCTTTATTAATGTCAAGCTCTTTGAAAAGTTCAATTCCTATTTGCGGTATCATTGTTGCTGGATACTTATGCAAATTAGGATAACTTGTAGCATAAGACTGTCCAATAAAATCATATTTTTCGTTTCGGATTACTTCATATCTCATAAGTCTGTAATATTTTGAAAAAGTGAAGGCAATTTATCTTCATAAGTTCTAAATCCAGTTCCGTGATTTCTTGCCATAGTTCCTTTGTCATGTAAACGTAAATCAACCAAGATATTTTCTGCACGAAATTGGTCAGATAATAATTCAGGCGAAATACCTTTCATTAGTTGTGCTCTGTAAAAATGAAAATATTCTAATCCGTCTCTTTCTTCTGTAAATGCAGAAACAAAAAGTAATGCAGGCATTTTTTGCATAAATCTTTCAGCTAATGTTTGTAATTGCCAAGTAGCAACTACTTCGCCTGAAATATGTCTTACTGAAATCTCTTTTTTCTGAACATCAAGAAAAAGTCCAGCACTATTTGGTTTTAAAGATATTGTATAGTAAAGTCCTTGTCTGCCATCTTTGTCTAAACTGCCATATTTTTTAACAGCGTCAAGTGGAGGCATTTGCCAAACCTTTTTATTGAATGTAAACAAAGTAATTAAACTATTCCCTTTTGTTCTATGAGCTTTCAATTCAGCTCCTTCAATATCTGGATGAGCATCATTATTTTCAATTATCCCAAGAAATGTTTCTAATGTATGTCCAATTCCAGTCGGTCCCTTTCGGGTAGTTGCAATAAATCCTTTTTCTTTAATTTTAGCAAATTTTTCCGTAAATTCTTTTAATATCATTTTTAATTTTTTTTCCTACAAAAATAATAAATAATTCTTATTTGTTGTGTGTCTATTTTTTTTACGCTTGTTTGTAACTCTGAAATAGTGGGAACAAATTTAGTAATTTACTCGGTTTATACCCCTAAAAATACATGTATAAGTGGAAGTTTTTGTTCCTTTTTACCCCGTAGGATATATTAATTATCCAACGGGGTGAATATTTTTTTTATTTTTACAAATATAGCAAAAAATTTACAACCAAAGTCAAAGAAGCAATAAAATTGTAATATTAGAAAAATCAGTATTAGATAATTTTGGTAATTATACTAAAAAAGCCCTTTCTATGATATGAAAGGGCTTTTGAAAAAAATATTTTTTTACTTAGACCGAATTATTTTTTATCTAAAAAATTTTTTACTTCTTTTTTAGTTTAATTTTCAGTTAAGATGTTTCGGTTGTATATAATTCATATTTTTTATTGAAATTTCCGGTAACGTTTAGTATAAGAATATGTAGCCGACTGCGTGGCACTTTCCTGTCAAGTTACAAGAAAGTTGAAGCGGGCTACAACCCTTGAATTTACTACTATACGGCAATTATTTATGAGCGCGTGTTATAAACAGATTTTTCTGCTAATTCAGTTTGATTTTTTTGGTCAAAAACTCAAATCCGAATTTTTTCAATTCTTCTAATGCAGGTTTATAAAGTTCAAGTAAATTTGGCGGCATTTTTAATCCAGTTGCTTTTATAACTCCGTCAACAACTAATCTTGCTGCAATTGCTGTTGGAAGAGCTACAGCTCTTGACATTGCTGTTTCACCTTCGGGGTCTCCCTTAACAACCATCGTAGCAATTCTTTTTTCTTTTTTACCATTCTCAAACTCTGCAATTATTTCAATATGCAAAATAATCATATCTTTTTCACCTGGTGCATATTGCATTTTTTCCAACATTCTGTTTAAAAGAACGTCAAGATTAGTCCCTTTATCAAGAGGTATTAATGCCTCATCAAATAATCCCAGCCATTTTAAACGATGAATTATATCTGAGTTAGATTCTATTTTTAAATATTTGGCTAAACTTTCCTCAATGCTCAAGGATGAATCCGAATTTATAAGTGATGTAGTAAATTGGCGGAAAGTTTTATTTTTAAGGTCATTAAGGTTTTCGTTATCAAATAATCCAAGTGCTTCCATATAGCTCATATTATTGCAATAACCCGAGTATCTTAAAAGCCCACGATAAAAAGAAACATCATCATCTAAGCCAAAAGGTTTAACATATTTTTCAACATCTTTATTGGGGTATGTTTCAAAAGTGCCAAGTCCATCAATATCAACAAACCAAAAATTTTCAAATAGATTATTTCCTGGTATTGAAATTTTCTTTCCTTTAACAAGATATGCTCCTGCAGTTTGAGCAGCAACAAAAACTGTTCTCGGATCCCAACTGAATTTATACCCCATCGGATTATTATTGGATTCAAATGCTGGTATTCCGCTACCATATGAATTTAAACTTATAATTCGTCCACCTTCATTTTTTATTTCTTCAAGTAACATTTGAGTGCCAAAATGATCCATACCTGGCACTTCCCCTAATTCATTCAAAATTAATATACCTTGCTTTTCCACATCGTCCTTTAAAGCCATTAGTTCAGGAATTTCATAAGAGGCAGTAATCATGTTTTTTTTATATTTCAAACACGATTTTGCTACTTTTATATGTAAAGGTTTTGGAACCATACTTATAACTACATCTGCATCTTTAATTACATTATCGAGTGTTTCGGTATTGTTATTTGCCCAGCATAAAGCTTTACCCAATGGTCTGTTTCCAATTATTTTTTCAGCTTTATCCAATGTGCGATTTAGCATGATAACTTTATAGCCAATCTTGTCTATAAAGTAATCGACCATTGGTTTCGTCATTAATCCTGCTCCAATAATTGCTATATTCTTCATGTTTCTTCCTTTTGTTTTTAGTTATTTTTAAATTTGTTTATAACTCTGAAATAGTGGGAACAAATTTAGTAATTTACTCGGTTTATACCCCTAAAAATACATGTATAAGTGAAAGTTTTTGTTCCTTTTTACCCCGTAGGATATATTAATTATCCAACGGGGTGAATATTTTTTTTATTTTTTACAAAGATAGCAAAAAATTTATAACCAAAGTCAAAGAATCAATAAAATTGTAATATTAGAAAAATCAGTATTAGATAATTTTGGTAATTATACTAAAAAAGCCCTTTCTATGATATGAAAGGGCTTTAAAAAAAAATATTTTTTTACTTAGACCGAATTATTTTTTATCTAAAAATTTTTTTACTTCTTTTTTAGTTTAATTTTCAGTTAAGATGTTTCGGTTGTATATAGTGTCAGAAAGAAAATAATACTTTTTGTCATTCTGAACTTTATGTTGAACTTGTTTCAATATTGTTTCAGAATCTATAACAACTTGATAATCAGATTCCGAAATAAATTCGGAATGACAATACGAAAAAATATTATTTGTTCCCGTGCAGGCACTATATAATTCATATTTTTTATTAAAATTGCAGGTAACGTCTAGTATAAGGAGCGTTTTTAATGCGCTTTATACATTGTTACCAAGCGTATTTATTGTTTTATTAATTTTCTAGTTACTGTTTGTTTATCAGTTGTTACTTTTATTATATATATGCCTTTTGGCTGTGAGCTTAAATCTATTTCGGTTTCTTTGCCTATGTATATTTGTTTGCCTTGCAGGTTTATTACTTCCACACTATCCACTTCTTCTGCCTTTATTGTAATAATGCCTGTTGTGGGGTTTGGAAATATACTCCAAAATAAATTCTGATTGGAGCTATTAGGATTCTCTATTCCTACTGTACAAGTATATTCCATAACACCAGAGGTGGTAGTATCCAAAGGACAATTTGAGTTTGGATTAACAACCATACATTCATACGTTCCTGGCGCAGTTATTAATAAGGTATCTTCGTTAGACATATTTGATAATAGAGTATCATTTTTATACCATAGAATAATTTCTGAACCAGATAGAAAACCATTAATGTGTAATACTGCAAATGCTACTGTATCTCCTACGCAAGGATCACCAAGTGCGTCAAAGTAATAACCCGACCATTCAGGAGTTTCTAAATATGCTTCTGATAATTCGGAACAACCATTAACGGTAGACATAACCGAAAATCCTGAAATATTATATTGAGTATAATTGGATAAATATTGATTGGATTCAGGTATAGGTAATCCTCCGCTTAACCATTGATAAGCATCTGCTGGTTCTGTCCAAAGGGTATCATATTCGCACAACCAAGGGTGAGATGAGAAAATGGTAGGTGTATGGCTACAAAATTGAATAACTGTATCTTTAAAGCTGATGTATGTCCCCTGTAGATCACAATTTGTTGTTGTTAATTCAACTGTATAGTTTCCTTCGGATAGATAGGAATGTGTTGGATATTGCAAAGTTGATGTGGTGTCATCACCAAAATCCCAAAAATAATTTTGTCGAACTTGGGGATTAATAGGACCAAAAATTATTTCATTTACACCGGAGCCTACACTATAACCAAAATCAGCTATTGGAGGTCTCTTATAATCCCATAAACTCAAACTGTCGTAAACTATCGTTTTGGCTGCATTTTTAATAATAGAAGCATCAGTTACGTTTAAACTGAAATTATAGGTAATCAATGTAGGGTCTTTTTTGAAAATTGCGGCATAAAAGCAACATGCCGCAGCATAAGACCCTGCAGCTGAAGGATGACTTTCGTCTGCCTGATACAATTCAATGGATGGATGATTTTGCCGAAGATAACTCCATACAACAGATACTGGAGAAACTTCTCCATTCACAAATGATGTTTGATCCAAATATTTGTCTCTTAAGGTAGTGTCCATCCCTTCATAAGTACACATTATAGGGAAGGTTGAACAGTTGTTCGCATCTCCATTTTTTCGTCCCCAAGTCATATAGGGCATAATTACAGTACACGAATTATATTGTCTGATTTGGTTATATAAAGCGGAGCACCCATTCCCAAAATCATTGGGATTCGTAATTGGTTCTTGACTTTGTCCTTGCAAAACAATGTAATCCCAACCACCAGCCATTATTTTATTTTGGCTAACAATATCAAGGCTATGATCTATTAACTGGTATCCTCCAGGCGTATTACTTTCAAAAATCAAGGTATCTCCAACTGATAGGGCAACATCATTTATAATTTGGGGTAAATTATTAACTCCAGTATAACTATTTCCTAAGAATAGAACCTTGTTGTTTTGTTGGGCTTTTAGCACTAATCCCGAACAAAAGAATAGTGATGATAATAAAATGATAAGAAAATGATTTCTTTTATTTATTGTTATGTACTTTTTCATTTTGTTTTTATGCTTGGTAACGGATGGCGGTATGAGACGTTGGGGATTGCTGGCTACTTTCCTGTCCATTTACACTGAACCTTATGAGTGGCAGAATGTTTGAATAACCACTTAAACCCCAACGTTTTATGACTGCGTGTTAGCCACAGATATTATTTGTTAAGTTCATCAAGAATTTCTTGAATATCATCCAAACATTGTCCACAAACAGTACCCGCAGTTGTTTCTTCTCCAACTTCTTCAACCGTTTTCAATCCTTTTTCTTTGATTGCTTTTAATATTTCGCTTTTGTAAATTTCGTTACAATTGCATATTACAATATCATCTTCCATTTTTATAAGGATTTAAGCAATGTTAAAAATTTTCATATCTTCTTCAACTGTTTTAATGGTCTGTACTCCAAATTTTTCTTGAACCACTTTAAGAACATTTGGTGTCATAAATCCGGGTAGTGTTGGTCCAATATGCGTGTTTTTTATGCCAAGATAAAGCAGGGCAAGATGCACAATTATTGCTTTTTGCTCGTACCATGCAATGTTGAAAACTATGGGAAGTTTATTAATGTCGTCCAAATTTAGAACTTCTTTCAGTTTAAGTGCTACCAATGCCCATGAGTAACTATCGTTGCATTGTCCGGCGTCTAAAACTCTTGGAATTCCATTAATATCGCCTAGTCGAAGTTTGTTGTAACGATATTTTGCACAACCCGATGTTAGAATTACCGTGTCTTTAGGCAATTTTTTAGCAAAATCGGTGTAGTACTCACGAGTTTTTTGGCGTGCATCGCAACCTGACATCACAACCATCTTTTTAATTGCTCCTGAATTAACGGCTTCCAAAATTTTGTGGGCCAGAGCTAATACTTGATTGTGTGCAAAACCAATAGTAATATTCCCATTTTCTATTGTTGTAGGAGCTTTACATGTTTTTGCCAATGCAATAATTTCTGAAAAGTCTTTATGTCCGTTGGCTAGTTTTTTATCCACTCTTTTCCATCCCGGCATTCCGGTTGCGCCGGTTGTATATACTCTTTCATTATACGTAGTTGACTTTTTTGGTGGCACAAGGCAGTTTGTAGTAAAGAGAATAGGTCCGTTAAATGTTTCAAATTCTTCGAGTTGTCTATGCCACGCATTGCCATAGTTCCCAATAAGATGTTTGTATTTTTTCAATTTTGGGTAAGCATGAGCAGGCAACATTTCAGAGTGCGTGTAAATATCTATACCTATACCTTCGGTTTGAATTAGAAGTTGTTCTAAGTCTTTAAGATCGTGTCCACTTATAAGAATACCGGGATTTTTCCCAACGCCTATATTTACCTTTGAAATTTCAGGATTTCCAAATGTTGTTGTATTTGCTTTGTCAAGCAAAGCCATTGCTTTAACACCACATTCACCGGTTTTCATTACCCAATCCAACATGCCGTTCAAGTCCATGGGTTTTGTAATCATAACCATTGATTCTTCCATAAAATCATAAATATCCTGTTGCTCAAACCCGAGGTTAAAAGCATGCTCAACATAAGCAGAAACTCCTTTGACACCAAAAAGAACATATTGTTTTAGTGAGCGAATATCTTCATTAGCATCATAAGTGAGAATACCCACATGATTGGCTTTCTCGAAATATTCTTCATCAATTGATGCTTTCCAATTAACTGAATCATGAGTTTCAGTGATTGAAATTTTACTTTTTAATGCATCACGATACTTAAAACACTCTTTTATTGCATTTAGAATAGATGTGTCATCGAAGTTTGCATTTGTAATTGTCATAAACAAACAATTAGTAATGTGTTTACTTTCAACATTCGTATCAATTCCCTTTTTTCTTGCTTCAATTGTAGCAAAAGAAAGTCCTTGACATGCATACATTAATAAATCCTGAATATTTGCAGTAACTTCTTTCTTCCCGCAAACTCCATTAATTGTACAGCCAGTATTTTTAGCTGTCTCTTGGCATTGATTACAAAACATACTCATATTTTCTATTTTTTAAAGTTAATATTTAAAGGTGCGATTTTTTCTATTTGTGGCTAACTATGAAATAGTGGGAACAAATTTAGTAATTTACTCGGTTTATACCCCTAAAAATACATGTATAAGTGGAAGTTTTTGTTCCTTTTTACCCCGTAGGATATATTAATTATCCAACGGGGTGAATATTTTTTTATTTTTACAAAGATAGCAAAAAATTTATAACCAAAGTCAAAGAAGCAATAAAATTGTAATATTAGAAAAATCAGTATTAGATAATTTTGGTAATTATACTAAAAAAGCCCTTTCTATGATATGAAAGGGCTTTGAAAAAAATATTTTTTTACTTCTTTTTTAGTTTAATTTTCAGTTAAGATGTTTCGGTTGTATATAATTCATATTTTTTATTAAAATTGCAGGTAATGGTTTGAATAAGAATAGCAGCCAACTACGTGGCACTTTCCTCTCAAGTTACAAGAAAGTTGAAGTGGGCTACAACCCCTGAATTCACTACAATTTCGGCTATTATTTTTATACATTGTTAACGTTCTGTACTTTCTGTTGATCGTATTCCATATCACGACCTAGCAACTATTTTATATTTCCCTGTTTCGAGCTTAAGAGAACCTTCTATAATCTCAACTTGTATTGGTTTTTGATTGGTTAAATTAATTATTTCCATTTTCGAATTCTTAAAATCTTCTGGTATAATAATTTTTGCCGAACTTGTTTTGGGAACCTCAATTATCAACGAGAATGTATTCTCTACCAGTTCCCATTCAGAAGCAATAACTCCCTGCGGAGATTTGTAGGAGCATTTAGCCCATTGAATGTTACCAACAGGTTTTGGTGCAATAATTATATTTCTGTAGGCAATTGAATTGTCGGCTTGATAAATACCACCTAATCCAGAATAAAACCATTCCATCAGATGCCCGAGCATCATATGAAGATTTGAAACATTAGAAAGTGCAGCCCAGCTTTCAGTTAACGAAGTTGCTCCCTTTTTTAATTGCAAACCATAACCGGGCCTGTCGCTTCGATTATTCATTCTGTAAAGAATATCAGACCTACCATTTTCACTCAATACCCGAACCAAGAAATGATAGCCTATATCACCTGATGTTAATGCGTAATCATGTTGTTCTATGGAATCAATAAGGTTATTGAACACTTTTTCATAATCCTGTTCAGGCAGTATTCCAGTATAAAGTGACATTGCATAGGACGTTTGACTTCCAGTAGAACAAGAACCCGTTTCAGTATCATAAAACTTCTTTTGGAACGCCATTCTAATTTCATTCGCCAAATCACCATATTTTTTAATGTCAGAATCTTTATTCAACAGTTCTGCGACTTTCGAAACCAACATTAAATCGTAATAATAAATTGATGTAGCTGTAAGGGATTTAGGAGTTAGTTGTGCTTTGCCTAGATGTTTTGGTCCCAGATCATACCAGTCACCTAATCCATGATAGAGTATATTGTTTTTTGATTTACTATGAAGATAATCAATATACCGTGTCATCATTGAATAAGCTCTTTTTAGTACTTCCAAATCTCCATACCACTGATATAATTGCCATGGAATAATAATCGATGCACTTCCCCATTCAGGCGAATCGCGAAAGCCTCCAGAAAAAGGGACATATTCGGGAGCAATATCAGGTACTAATCCATTGTCCAGCTGGGAATCGATCATATCTGTCACTATTTTGCTATACAAATTATGGATATCATAATTATAGTGCATGGATGGACCAATAAGATAAGTCTGCTCAAGCCAGCCAAGTTTTTCTCGATGAGGGCAGTCGGTTGCAACACTTGCCATATTGCTTTTTATACTCCAGTTAATTAGTTCGTAAATCTGATTAAACAGTGTATCGGAACAGCTAAAAGTTCCCACTGTAGGAGACGAGTTACGTGTATGAAGCATTTTGATCTCTACCACTTCCGTTTTTGTAGTGCCAGATTCTGGTTCTATAATTTCAACGTCGGCATATCTGAATCCATAATAAGTAAACCTTGGCTGCCACTCCTCAATGCCATCACCTTTAAGTATATAGCTAAACTCGTATGGTCCACCACCACTTTGTTGGGTAATGTTTCCTTCTTCATTAATTAATTCATCCGGGCGAATTATTATTTGTGTACCTCGATTACCTTTTACTTTTATTGATATAATTCCAGAGGCATTTTGACCGAAGTCGTAAATCCTTCTTCCAGTTTTTGATGTCGATATTTTTTGTGGCAGAAACTCATCCATTACCTTTAAAGGATAATCTTCTTCGGGTACAAGTTTTTCGATTGAACCGCTTAGTAAAACAGGTTTTTTCCATTTTGAGTCATCAAATCCATAGGTACACCAACCTTTTTGTTCAAGGGTTGCGTTATAATCTTCGCCACCGTAAATACTGCTGAATGTAATGGGAGAAGGTGATACCCTGCAGTCTTCATCGGAAACAACATTTTTCACGATACCATTTTTTAGTTTGATCTGAATGTTGAAAATTAATTTTGGGTAACCATAAGCAACAATGAATTTGCGATAACGCTCACGATTAATATTGTAAAATCCATTTCCAACTAAAACACCTATTGTATTGCCTCCTTGTTTTATTTGCTCTGTAATATCAAAGGTGTTGTATAAGCTTCTTTTTTGATAATTAGTCCATCCTGGAGAAAGAAATCTGTCCCCAATTTTACTATTGTTAATATATAATTCATAATGGCCTAAACCACAAATATTAATTAAAGCACTCTCTATACTATCTGTTATACTAAAATCTTTGCGAAACATGGGCACAATCGATCTTTTTAAACCTTTATTACCCAACTGGGCTCCTAAACCGTGTACCCCAGGGATTATTAGCATATTATCTTGGAGCTTCTCAAATGTAATCCATTGGGCATTAGACCAGTTTTCAGATTTAGCTATAGGTCTTTCGTTTTTCCAGCTTATAAATAAAATAATTACTAGTAACAAGAGTATAATTTTTCTCATATCTTAAATAAATTCTTTCATGTTATTCCAGTACAATACGTATTCTATATCTCCATTTTCGAATCGGTTTCGGTTGAGTATGAACGTTAACTCTGAAATAGTGGGAACAAATTTAGTAATTTACTCGGTTTATACCCCTAAAAATACATGTATAAGTGGAAGTTTTTGTTCCTTTTTACCCCGTAGGATATATTAATTATCCAACGGGGTGAAT
>Ga0307991_1001779_pt1 | contig 14909 bp, 15 predicted proteins | sample EllFjometagen131_FD_203146 | JGI IMG/M metagenome (GOLD analysis project Ga0307991, IMG submission 203146) | Marine microbial communities from Ellis Fjord, Antarctic Ocean - #131 | ecosystem: Environmental > Aquatic > Marine > Unclassified | place: Southern Ocean | collected 2014-10-08
AATAATAATTTTTTCTGGTTGTTCGGCTTTGACCACATGAGATTGATCATCTATGCTGCTTCTAAGTTTGTAATCATATGTGATAATTTTTTGATTCTCAATATAGCAAGGTAATAATTTTATCGCTTTTTCTAAGCTTAAATCCTTATCATTAACCAACCAAACCATACCGTTCTCTCCTGAACCCAATTTCTTAACAAAATTGAATGCTCCTACTGAATAGCCAATCGGTAAGTTAAGATTGTCAAAAAAATCCTTTGATTGGTCTTCAGAAATAAATTCAAAAATATCCTCTGACTCAACGCTCTCATCTTCATTGTTTAAATTTCTCTGCTCTATCTCATTTTCTTCTTGTCCAAGTTTTGTTGAACAAAAAGGACAAACCTGCCAGTTACTCTCCACCTTGTTACCACAATTTGGGCATTCTAACATTTTCATTGACTTCCTTTGTTTCGTCTTTGGATTAAAATCGATGTTATATTCGATTTTTTATCTGGTGGCTATATCATATATTTTTTTCTCTGTGCTTGATACCTGCTCCCATTTATCTCTTTCTGCTTCCTTATCTTCATTGGTTAAATGATCAAAAGCAAATATCCCGTGGAGTATTCGGTTAAAATTTTTATTTATCTCATCTATTTTACTCAAGGTCATTGTTCTGCCTTGAATCCCTAAATACCAATCCTTTCTTCCTCCAATTTCCAATTGAGCAAAATCAACTTGCTGAAGAGATACTTCTTCTTCATATGGGCAATTACCAGTTACCCATAACGAACAGCATAGCCCCACTTGTTCCTCTGTCTCTTCACCGTCTAATTCTTTGCCCATTGCGCAGCCATAACCACTTAATCTACATAATGGAATAAATCTGATCTTAGGCTTTTCCTGTTCATTATTAATCACATACACTGGGCGTTCAATCGATTTACCACCAGCGATAAAAAATCCATTCCTGCCGATCAGGTTCAAACGATTGGTTACATAAATACCTATTGTGCAATTCTCTATAGTTAATTGTCTTGAATTTTTAATCACGCCAAATACTATGCAATTGGTCAATTTAATGTCAGGGGCATTTATCGACCCTATAACTATAGTATCATTCAGAATCAGCTTCTTCTCAGTTAGAATGTCTCCTCTTATTATTGTTTTAAGGTTGTCTATTGAATAACTTAATCTTCTCTTAAGTCCACTCTTACCCGTTTCTTTTATGGCTAATGAATTTAAGGCTGTTATCCCTGACTGCATTGTAATAACTCCACCCTCAGGACTTATTTCTGCGTCTTTTCTTGCAAACACTGGACCCTTTATTAAACCATATCCTTTCAAAGTGATATTATTTGCAAAAATCCCTCCCTGTAATTCAAATTGTTCTTCCACTCCCTCCACTAATATTTCCTTGAAAGTCTCTTCTCTATTTGTGGGATATAATGATCCAGTCTCTTTACCCTTAATTACTATTTTATCTCCAGAATATGTCTTAGACATCTTACACTCTCCTTAACATTTTGCTTAATTTGTATGTGTTTAAATGTTTCAATATCAACTCATAGTGTATTTTATTAATAATTCCTTCTGTCTGCAACTCTTGTAATCCAGATTTTATACCTTCTAATTCGTTTTCTTCGATCTCGATAAAATCATATTCAGATTTTCGCAAACTTTCTTTATAAGTATTGAATCGCTCGAATTCTTGAAGATCATTTTCCTTATCATAGCAACTATTAGTTTCATCACTGATTCCATATAGATCTAAATATCGATTTGACTCATTATTCCACTTTCCAGTTTCTACTGTTTCTATTGGCAAAGATAATATTGGGACCTCTTTAGAAGATTCAACAGTGATATTAAAGATATTGGAAACAGATAATTCTCTCTCAATTTCTCTTCTTAGCTTATTGAAATCTGAAAATGCTTCAGCTTTCATATCTTCACTTATCTTTGAAAATTTCTTCTGCCTTAATTCGGTTCTTAAGATGTCAGCTTTCTGAATGTTGTTCATCGCCTCATCCTTAATTTCCGCTTTTGAGTTCAATCTTTCAAATACTTTGTATTGCAGATCCAGAATATGATTAGATACTTGTTTGAATTGCTTGAAAAAACTCACAAAGACGTGCTCAATATGTTTATCAAATAACTGCTTCTTTTCTTCAATGGATGAACGAACCAGTATCTGCCTTTCATTATGCTCTTCTATTGATCTTTTGATAGCTGTTTCTGATTCATCGGAAACAAATGCACTTTTTAGTAATTCTGTTAAAGCTATACCCGTGGTGACATTTGTAAGTAAACTGCTGTTAGATACCTGAAAATCTTTAATATCTTCAGCTAAATCTTCCTTAAATTTATCCCTGAATTTAGAAAAGTTATCTTCATAGGAGTTAATTAACTCAAATCCACTTTGTAATACTTCTTTTAAAGCGTCTAAACCTGCAGTAAATCTTTGATTTTGATCATCAAAATTCTGAGCTACACTCTGATTAAACTGATTAACATTATCAGAATATCTATCTACTGATCCTGCCAGGCTACCTATTCCACTATTCGTATCTGATACATTTGAATTAAGAGACCTAATAGCATCATTTAATTTATCTAATTTGGTTTTTAGAGTTTGGAATTCCCTTGAAATATCATTTTCCATTTTTCCTCCTATTTTTCTTCTATCTTGAACTGCTGTATATTTTTTATCAAGTGCTCGTTCATTGATAACATTGATTCAAAAGCAATACTTTTAGGTATCTTTCCTAAATTGCTTTCACTATCATTCATTTCATGCATTAATTGCTCAATTTCTAATAATTTAGCAGAGTTTTTTGAACCTATTTCACGCAATTCAGTTATAGTTTTATCATCAAGCAGATCAAATTGACTAAATTTAGCTTCAATATTATCTACATTTTTAATGGCTGCAGATGATTTCGCATATTTATCTTGAATCAATTGCCTGATCTGCCTGGAATCCGATAAGAACTGATCAATACGTCCCTGGATACTTTCTGCTTCCTGCACCATTCTGTCACGATGCTCCCTACTAATGTCTTTGTGTAAGTTAATTAATTTCTCCCAAACTTTTTCATCATTCCAAAGTGTATTTAATACTGGTATTTCCAAATCATACACTATCCTGGTTGCAGAACCTAACCTGGCTGTTTCACTGTCGTATTCTGTCTCACAATAAGGACATACCCAATTTTCAGTATCGATCTTATACAATAGTTTTGTGTTTCTATTATAATACTCCTTAGTATTCTTAAATAAATCTATCGATAAATCTTCTCCAGGTTGTATATCGATGCTGTCAAGACTCCAAGCTGATCTGTGACTTATTAACATTGTTTTTACTATCTTCTGGTACAAATTCTTCTTCGTTTTTAACTCGCGCATAATTGATAATTTGTAAACATTGGATTTTGTTTTGGTTGCCTGGTCAGTTAAAAATATAATCTCTTCTTCAAGATTATATAAGTTTGTGAAAGCAAGATCCCAGGAATTAAGTATTTCTTCCTTCTCTAATTTACTCATTCGTGAGCCTAAATTGTCAGAAAATACTTCTCCTTTTAAGAAATTTTCGCTGTAATTTCGCAATTCTTCAGTTGTCAACTCATTAAAGTCTCCCACTGCATCAAAACTAAAGCCAATTACTTCTTCCATATATTTCTCAGTTATATTGCACTTTGGACAATAATAGTAATTACTTACTAAATCTGAGTAATGTGTCATATTTTTTAAATATTCAGCAAGAAATTCTGATGATTCCTTCCTCAATATACTCGTTTTTTGATGTATCTCTTTAACCTTCTCTTTAAGGAGGTTGATCTTGTTATCAATACTGACTATTTTTTCAAATTCTTTGTTCAAAAAATTGCTCAATAGCTTATGTGCGCTACCTAATTTTTTGAACGACTTGAGTAAATCCTCTGCAACGTTTTCTGAATTCTGAATTCCTGCTCCAGATTCTATCATATCTATCCCAGTTTGAATGAAAGATCTGATAGGATCATTGGTACTCAATATTGGCAAATTGCATTGTTCGGTGTTAGTTTTCTCTATCATGTCCTTTAGTACTTGAATAGAGGTATATAGTTCCTTTTCTTTTCCAATCAATTCTTCGGCATCACCAAATTGTTCTTTTTCTTCGGCATTTGGTGGTATAAGTACATCATCGGTGCGAAACGATTCGATAAAATCTAATTCCTTAATAACCTCATCAATGTTAACTTCTAAATGGGGTATATTAAATTTCTTGGTTTCAGAAAATAAATCCACAAAAGTAAAAATATTCATCTTTGTCGTTTTATTATTACTATTAACCTCTTTTTGTTTGATCTGCATAGGAAATATTGGTATATTTACTTCCCCAACTCCATATAAAATCTTGGGAATCGCCTGTAATTCATCTATATCATTTATTAAAGTAATTCTCTGAGCATTGCTTTCATTGGTATCAGATTCTATCTTTTTCAAATTAACAATCTTACGATTCAGGATACTCTTATGCAGATTGTAATCTTTTTTCCAATTGTTGATTGTATCTTTTGATTGATAATATTCGCTTTTCCAATTTCTTCCAAAAAAGAGAAACCATATCCATCTAATTAAAAAGAACTTCCATGGCTTGTGTATTAATTCTAATAACGATAATTTCAGATTTTTTAATTGAGCCTTTAGTTCTTTACATTTTGCCTTTTCATTGCTGATATTGATTTTACACTCTTCCTTGCTTTGCCTTAATCTTTTAAGGTTTTCTTCAACTTTCAAAAGATCATTTTTTTTGCTTTCACAAAAATCCAGATAATCATCTAATTCAGGAATCATTGACTTTGATAAACAGTACGCTATTTCAGCATTTTTACTTAGCTGTTCTTTAGCAAATTTTACTCTTGGATAAATGTCCATATGGTTCATAATCTTTCCTCCTACATAAATTTCTCATTTCTACCCCAAGGCATTTTGGTAATAGACTATTACTAATTACCTACATTTTCAGAAGAACCCTAAACCACACCGTCCCTCTTTTATTGTATGCTTTGTTATGAAATCAATTCCAATTAATTATTGTCAACTTTTTTTATATCTTTCCTGGCATCCCCCCGTTTTTTTTCAAAACTTTAACCTCATCTGCATGTATTCAGCATGCTGTACCTTAAACTTTTTCCTGACCATTAGTTTCCAGTTACTAAATAAATAATTCACAACTTTGGTAATACGATAATAAATGAAAACTATCTTCTTCATATCACGTTTCCTGTCACACATGAATCTTGGAAATATTTTAAACAACGTCATTCGTAGATCATACATACTATAAGTCAGAAACAGTGCTGCCAATAACAATACATTCATATTTTTTAATCTTGTGTGGTCCATCAACTGCATCTTTTCCCAACCAAAATCTTGCTTAACATGTCTGTGAAATTCCTCAATTTTCCAACGTAATTTATAACCACTTAATCCCTTAAATATGATTGCCTCTCTATCATCATTAAGATGCCTGATACTTGCATAAAGATAGAAATAACCTCCTTCCTCGGCACTGTCAATCTCTCGTTTATTTCTTTTCTGAGGCTTCTCAACATACCTTCCGACAATCAGCCATACCGTCACTGTGTTTGGTTTTTTTGCGAGGATGCGGATCAACAGGAATTTCTACTTTAACAGCTCCTGCCTTCAATTTTGTTCCATCATTGGATTCCACACTTATATCAAGATTTACTGTCTTTGCTAAATCAATAAAATCTATAGGTTTACCCTGCTATATCAGTTTCCTGTTTTTCTTAGCTCTGATGATAAAATCCGCATCATTATCAGATAACTCTTTAAATAACTTTTTATCATCATAATAACGGTCACAGGTAAATATTCCCTTGTTTCCAGAAGCTATTTGTATTTCATTGATTTGATCAAAGAGAATATTTTTCCAACAATCTATCTCAATATCATCACTATATAACTCGGACATCATGGGAATTATTTCACACCCGGTTTCTTCACTGGAATTGACGGCAGCAACATTGATCAATTTATATCCTAATCCATTTTTATGCTCACCGCTTCCATCTCTGACGTAAGTTAACCCTTCCATCTCAGTAGCACTTGATTTTATTATGTCACTATCATCCATTATAATAATGGAATCATTGTTTAGTTTTCGAGCTGCTTTTTGCATTAATCTGCTTCGAAGTTGAGTGGTTAATTCCGGTTTTGACAGGTGGTTTCTTAGTCTTTCCGTAGTCTTTTTGATAGGAATATCTTCTTTTAATTCAATGGCAATTTATCTTAAAATGCAACCTTTTGATTTGATAATCCCTGAAATTGATTGTCGTATGAATGTTGTAACAGGTTTAGACATGTTGTCTCCTAAATAATAAGTCAGATTATATAATTTTCCTTGCAAATTTTTCCTAATTTCTTTTTCTTTAACTATATCCATAGCATAGTTCCTTGTTTTATGCGTTTTAGGCAATGTCATATTATTTGGAAATATGCTTTTATGCAAGCTAATTATGATATTTGTTATATATTAATTTCACTCTGATTTATTCCACGAAATTTTAATTTCGGGGGGGGGGATGCATGCTATTTGATTATCATGATCTTTTTCAGCGCTTGGTTTTCGTGGTTAACATCTAATATGAACGATAATACAGACAAATAATTAAATTTGATTTGCCCAAATGATCGGATAATATGCTTTCAATGGAGATAAAATGATCAAATCTTAAATGGGTATTTAAAGTAGGCATTTCTTCTTAATTAAGTATGATTGCTTAATGATGTTAGTTTCACTAAGGTTATAATATATAATAAATAAACAAGTTAGCCAAGGGGCAATATACCCCCTCCTTGGCTCTAAAAAGAACTCAAATTGGCTAATAGCTAAAAAAATATGGTTGTGAAACAAGAGCAACGGGAACTTAATCCCGTTGCTCATTCGATGTAAATCACTTCTCCGAAGGGAGGTGAAAAATTTGTTCTGTCAGTCAAAACCCACAAGGTTGGAAATTCAGGCTGGTCTGGGAAAGACCGGCACCAGCCGTCAGTGAAGTAGATTACGCAGGATGGCATCTTCTGCTCCTTTTCTATATATTCAAAACCAGGCTTGAAATCTGTTCCACCCCCACCCTTGGCGTGAAGCTCTAAATCGTAGATATTCACAGTTTCGGTATGTACGACCTTTGTATCAACATAGATAACTTTGATCTCAGTTCCAGTATAGATCGTAAGTATTGCACGAAGCTCTGAGGTAAATATACTCAGTTCTTTTTGCGATACTGATCCGCTGGTATCGATAATAACCGCTATGGTTCCAAGGTCAGGAACATTGAGATCAGGAAGATATAATCCTGAGTGGATATATCTCTTATTGGGCTGTTTCCAGTTGTAATCATTCCTGGCATTCTGAGTAACAAAACCTGACAATATTTCCTGCCATGATAGCTTTGGTGTCAGTACTTCCTGGATCATCCTGTCTAATCCTCCCGGCAGCTTGCCCTGAGCTTTGGCAATAGCAGCAGCACTGGTCAGAGTTATCTTCCAGTTCTTCTCCTGTTGGGCTGCAGGAAGTGATTCTTTATTACTCATATCCTGCTTGTAATCCTTCACATCACCAATCAGGACTGCCTTAGCTGGAAGCTGTATCTGTTCTGGAAGTTTACTGTAAATAACCTCAGATTCCATATCTTTGAATCTGCTTTCCAGCAAAGCTCCCTGCGGTAGTATAAATTCTGCATCCTTTACAATCTGGTTTATGGCATAATCACAGGCAATGTTCCATTTCTCTGGTTCACGTTTATTTCTCCTGAACGGATGCATCATGGCAATGTGAAGTACTTCGTGACAGATAACTGCTTTCACTTCGGCATCGGATAGCGATTCAATAAATTCTGGATTATAGCCCAGTATGACAGAATCAGTATAGGCGGTTTCACACTGTTTATCCTCTTCCAGTTTAAAATGAAGAGCAATTGATGCAAAGAAAGGGCTGGATAGAACCAGCCCCGCTCTTGCTTTGATAAGTTTCTTTTCGGCATTCATAACTAACCTGCCTCTGCTTTGAGGAGTTTCTGCTGTTTCTTCTTCTGCACAACCCTTTCAAACACGGATTTTGCCTGACTACGAAGATTTGCTTCTTCATATATATCAAAGACAAACTCATCATCGAGCATAGCTTCCAGTGCCTTTTCTGAAATATCATTAAAATATTCACCAGCATAAGCATAAAGATTTGCCGTTTCGTTTTCCTGCAGCATCTTGTATTTAACAAGCTGCTCTTTACTCAGAAACTTTTTGTCATCAGCATAATCTCCAGCAATCACGATCTGGTCACCTGCCCAAGATCCGATAACTGGATTCGCCGAATGAAGATCACCTCCTCCACGACCGTTACCATCTGCCAGCAGCAAAGCAAGTGCAGTTAAAACACCAGCTCTGCTGCAGCTGAATTCCATAAGCTTTGTACCATCATTGAATATATAAGGACTGAGATATTCCTGTTTATCAAGATTTATTATTTTGTAGGATTGTCCCATATTTCCTCCTATGCTGCCGGCAGATAGTGTTTCATCTTATCGAGTATCTTCTGTGCTTCGAGTGCAGTTTGACTTCTAATATCATTGCTATCACGTAAGGTTTGCGAGTCATAAGCAGTAAGCTTCTGTCTTACTTCCAGAAGAGCTTTCTCCAGCTTCGGATCACTGGTGATGTTAAGCCGGGGCAGCAGGTCACAGAGATCAACTATATTATCTACCAGGCTGTTCTTAAACTTATTCTCTGGATCTGCTAACCTTTCTGCCATGTGATTTACTACTCTATAGAGTCTGTTCCAGAGATCATTCATAGCTTCCCTGGTTGAATTTTGAACCTGTCTCTCGATAGACTATTTGATGGAATCAACTTCACTGTCATTCAGCTTTACTCGAAAGTCATCTGCTTCGGGAACAGGAGTAACCTGACTTGAAAAAGCATATTTAGTTCTCAAAGTGGATATATCAGGATAGTCTTCCTCATCGAACATGCCATTCAATCTGAGTTTTGCCTCGTTTTTCAGGTCAGGATAAACTCTGATGAAATTAGCCGTTTCTCTGTCAAAATCAGCCTGCAGGTTTTGCATTGCTTTCACATAGTTGAAATAGTTAGCTGCCGGTAACAGTCTTCCCCCATTATCATTCCAGGGAAGGGTGTTTTCATAATGGAATGTCCGGGCAGCAGAGATCATCTTTCTGATATTTGCCAAATATTCATTGGCAATGAGTATCTTATTGTATCTACCTGCTTCGTCAGCATTGTATTGGAGCTCTATTTCCCGGGATATTTTCCGGTCATATTTTCTCGCTGTCCAGAAACTGATATTCAGATGGACAAGCATGGCTTTTTCATTTAGTGACATTTTTCCTCCTTATTACAAGATCACATCAGAGTGCTGGACTGCCCACTGTGTAAACTCTTCGGTATTTGCCAAAACCTTGCTTCTTTTGATAGTGTCTTTGATCAGCAGTACCTGGAATTCCGCTGGCATCCGCTCAGTATATCTGATTATTTGGGAAAAGTTCTTTTTGTCTGCTTTAGCGCTCAAAGCACCGCAGATAGCAAACAGCATAGATGGTTCACGGGGAACGGCAATCTTATCAGGACTGGCTATCAGTTGTTTAATATCAGGCAGGTCCTGATAGATCTTTAAGAAACCCAGAAACTCGGCAGCAAAACCTTCTCCAGCAGCCCCCGATATCATTTCGTATTCCACATCTTTGGGAAGACCTGCCTTCATCATCTTGCCAACATTGGCAATAGTTCTGGGATTAGGTGAGTTGATAATAGCTGCTGTTGGTATAAAATCATGCAGCATATTAGGTCTGAACCTGATAAAAGCCAGCAGTTCCACAGGCATATCGTTTTCAATTGCCCATTCCACCCAGTCATCTGTTACTACTTCCAGTTCCAGAATTGCTGAAAACCTGCTCTTCACCGGTTCTAAAATCCCCTGCACACCAGCTCGATCCTGTCTCCTGTTGGTAGCAGCCATGAATACGACATGTTCAGATACTTTGTGACCATTGATTCTGCGAGCTAACAATAAGTTCATCGCACTGGCTTGTACACTAGCAGAAGCCTGACCAAGGTCATCAAGGAAAAAGGCCGTCGGTTTCGTTGCTTCAATAAGCCTGAGCAGATCACCAAAGGGCAAAAATGTTGCTTTGTGTTCTCCTTTCACAGGAAAGGGCAGACCCTTGAAGTCGGTGGGATCAGATACGACCGGATGTGAAAGGATCAATTCTGTATTTGTTTCCTGGCAGGCTTGCGTTACTATGTCTGTTTTTCCAATACCAGGTGCTCCCTTGATCAGAAGGGGATATTTATTTTTGATAGCAAATTTGACAGCTTCTTTAAGTTGTTTAGCTCTCATTATTTCTCCTTATAAATAAAAAAGCCGGATTGCTCCGGCTTCAATTGTTAAATGATTCTTGTTTAAGATTCTTACTGCTCTGGCGCAGTTAGTTTATCACCTTTGACTCTTTGATAGTTCATTACATATACTGACTGATTTTCGATATAATATCCCCAGCGTTCTCCATCTTCACCGGTAAATTCCACTTCACCATCAGCAGCAAAGGGAGCAATCCGGGGTAGCCATACCTGATCATAATACCATTTCGCATAGTAATCATCACAAACCAGGCAATTGTAGTCATCAAGATACAGCAGATCAAGTTCCTGCTCCCAGTCCTCCGCTATTCCAGAAGAAACTTTCATTTTTATCTCAGCTAAAAGACCCTTGAGCTCTTCAATTTTATCAATACAGATATCCAGTTGCATATTGCTTGAATAACCCATAATAATTCCTTAGGAAGCTTTACTCATTTTCTGGACAATTGTCTGGACTTTTAGTTCCTGAAATATCTCTTCATCAAGGTCTGATACTGAAAGTATTTTTCTCCAGTGGTAGAGTCTTGGTAACTGTCTTGTTGTAGTTTCTCGGCTATCGGTCTGGGAGCGAAAGAAATGAATTGCCTCTACAAGTTGCTCGTAAGGACAATAACTGCCGTCAATTTCTACTCGTAATCTGCCCGACTTCAATCTCAGAATGGAATAAAAACTGCTGGAAATCAATTTGTTGTGGGTTTTTCTAAATTCACTGACCGTAATATCACTCATGTTGTAAGAAGTATATTCGATGTCACCGCAAGCTAATTCCTGCCATTCATTTACTGGAGCATCGACAAAATCTACTCCTTCTAAAAATCCTGAAGTATCCCAGATATCCAGCTTGATGCGGTTAATGGCTTTTTCGATACTCATACTCATCCAGTGATAACAGGGATAGTCTTTTCCTGCTGGGAAGCTATCCAGGTAGCAGCCATAAGCGATCAGACCATGGTTCTTTTTGAAGATCACGATCCCGTTGCCGGGATTACAGCCATACGCCAGTAATATCACATCGCTGGCGATGTATCTGATAATCGTTCTCGTATTTGAATAAGCAATTGTGTGTCGCCATGGATCCCTGGGATTATCTGTATCATGGGTACGATCCATCAGGGTAAGTATCTCGCTTAACAGGGGCATTTGGGTTGTTTTCATCGGGCAAACTCCTATCTTAGTGTTTTAGTATTAGTAATCTTTTCTGCGGCCAAAAATCGATCCCAGGTTTCGGCAGATAGCTTCTGCTATATTGCTTAGTATCTCTATCAGAATTCTTTGCACATTCGGGCTAATTCGCATAATTTCCTCCTTATTTTGTTGTTGTAAAGAATAAGTAACTCAGGCTCGGGGAAAATTTCTCATGATATAAAGTGATGATCAGACACTGCAGGCAGTTTTTGGCTGAAACAGATCCACTACTTCCGAGCCGGGTTGTTCGTGAATGTACATTTCCAGAAGCGTGGCTGGATTGGCATGACCCAGATATTCAGCTACGTATTTGGCTGTCATGTGACAGGTCTTTAAAAGATAGTTGGCTGTGGAATGCCTCAACAGGTGGGGATGGATTTCCTGACCCAGTATTTCCTGACCTGCTGCCTTGATTTTACGAAAGAGGTTGGATCGATCCAATCGATGATGACTGCTGTTTTCAAACAAATAGTACTCGCCTTGATATTCTTGTCTGAGGCTTTTATATAGCCGATGGTCTATGAATACTGTCCTCTGTTTGTTTCCTTTGCCGACAAGTTTGATTTCTACCTGTTCAGCAAGTGTGATATCCATTAATCTAATGCTGGTCAGTTCTGAGATGCGGCAGCCTGTCTTAAAGAGAAATTCGAAGATCATACCCAGTGTATGTTCTGATCCTTCTATCAGTTTCTGCACCTGATCAGGATGTAGATATTTAAGTACTTTCTTGTCCTGTTTGACCGGCTTGATCTGAGAAAATATCTCATCTACCATCATTCGTCCCAGGTAGTTTTCTCTGATGCCAGGCTGATGCTTGATAAGCTTCTTCAGGTTCTGGCGGGAAAGGTTCCAGGTGGTGGCTGCCTGCTGGTATTTAATCTCTACCAGAAAATCTGCTATTGACTGTTCACTGACTTTCTGGCGATTGCGAGCCAGATAATCATTATACTGCTGCCCGATGGTACGCAGGTTACGGCGGGAATGTCCTGCCAGACCATTTCGATTATTTTCATACTTGATATGATCAATCACTCGCAGATCGAGCTGCCTGTTGCGGGGAATTAATTTCATGTATCCTCCTAGGTTAAATTGTTAAATAAAGTGGCAAATAGTTACAACACTACTATTCTATTGTTGTAAATAGAGCTGAAAAACCCCTCAAATGGTTCATTGGTTACTAGTTAATTAATAGTATCAAGACGTTACCCTGCTTTCTCATAAATGGTTTCCCCATTAGAAAACCTGGCAGCTACTCGCAGCGGAGTGCTGTACTGTCGAAAGATATCCTCTACCTGCCGGATCAGCTTACTCTCAGCTTTTTCTGCCCATTTACGAGCCAGCTCACCTTTATAGAGAGCCATACGTTCTGAGCTGGCAGAATAATCCCTGATCGGTTCATAAAACTCCGTCTCAAAGACAGGATCGCCTTCAACCTTATAGACCAGATCCCAGTCCAGATTGCAACCGGCATAATAGCCAGAACGGATAATAATGGATAACTCCAAATCAACAGAGAAATCCTGATAGCTCTTGCTGAGAGCCAGACCTGTGATTACCCGAGATGGATAGCTGCGAAGTTCATGGGGATCATTACCGTCAAAAGTATAATCGACGGCAACCTCAGAAAGAGTTGATCGCAGGTTTTCGACCAGGTCAGCATAATCAAACTCATCTACCAGTTCGCAAGCAAATATACGACTGGCATTAACATTATGGAAATTGCTGGTGGACATATAAAAACTCCTTTGGAAAGGAACTCTCACCAGATTACTCAGATGAAAACTAAATTTCCTTTCCATTATATATATGCCCGATTTTTGCCAAATTCGCACCTTAGCGACATAAAAGTCACCCCCTACCGAAATATGGTCCCGGCAGAGGGTGAAACCGCTGATTTTGTAACTTATCCCCATATAGTAAATGAATATAGTCACTTACACGGTTACATTTGGGTTACATTATTTACCTGGATGGAACCACTCAGGGGAACACGATAGATTCTTTCTGGCAATATGAAAACCTGAGTTATAGCCAGGAATACCTGGCTAGAGTACGGACTGTTTATGAAGATGGTGTGTCTGATATTATAACGAATGCGTTCATTTTTCTGGGTGTAAACACCTCTGAGAATGTAATAAATCCAAGACAGTTGAGTAACTATCCGAATCGTTTCAATCCTTCCACAAACATAAAATATTATCTACCGGAAACAAGTAGTGTTGATATCAGTATCTACAACATGAAAGATGGAAAAATAAAAAACCTTATAAATAGAATTGAGCCAGCGTGGAACAACTACACACCCTGGAATGGACAAGCTGTGAACGGAAATCATTGTGCCAGTGGAATATTCTTCTGCAAACTCACAAATGGCACTGAAACAAAAACTAATAAAATGGTATTATTTAAATAATATCTAAAAAGAGCCACAGACATCCCCTCGTCTGTGGCTCAAACTTTCTTACTGGGACTCCTATTTGAGCAGGATAAGTTTCTTCATCTCACTTGTTTCAGCAGTATTAAATCTCAGCAGATAAACACCGCTACTTTGACCAACGGCATTCCAGGTAACTTTATGACTGCCAGCCTCAAAAGGACCATTGACCAGAGTTGTTACTTTCTGTCCCTTTATATTGTAGATTTCAATCAAGACATTGCTGCCAATAGATAAATCAAAGACAATATTCGTTTCCGGATTGAAAGGATTGGGATAAGCATTAATTTTACATTTTCAATTTTTCAATTCGTCAGTTTCTTTCAGACCATATTCATAAGCTCCCATATCTGGCGCAGCACCAAAATATTCGTCTTCACTTAGATCAACTATAACTTTATCACTGAACTCAAAATAAGCAATACCAGTATCAACACAGGGTGAATCCTCTGTCAGATGATAATCTCCCAACTCAGCATCCACAAATAAAGGATCAGCATCAATATTACCTTCTAACCAGTTAACTGTACCACTATTGTTGGGTACTATTCCCTCCTCTCCTCCATCAATATCAGAATAGGCAATAGTTATTGTATATGGGTCAGAATGACTTGAAAATCCAACTTCCTGGGGTAAATTATACCAAAAAATACAGTTCACTAAACTCGGACTGGAAGAATGGCAGAAAATCCCACCGCCAGCATCTCCAGCCGAATTATCCGTAATCGTCACATTCGCTAAACTCGGACTGGAATCATAGCAGCAAATCCCACCACCAAGCTCTTCAGCTGAATTATCCTTTATCGTCACATTCTCTAAACTCAGATTGGAATGAGAGCAGCAAATCCCACCACCAGCAGATCCA
>Ga0307991_1001780_pt1 | contig 14908 bp, 2 predicted proteins | sample EllFjometagen131_FD_203146 | JGI IMG/M metagenome (GOLD analysis project Ga0307991, IMG submission 203146) | Marine microbial communities from Ellis Fjord, Antarctic Ocean - #131 | ecosystem: Environmental > Aquatic > Marine > Unclassified | place: Southern Ocean | collected 2014-10-08
AATTTCGTCCAGGCTTTATTGAAGCCGATACTGTTCACCATTGTGGAGAAGCTGTTGAAGGCCAATATGCTCTGACCGTTAACTACACTGATATTGCCTCAGGTTGGACAGAACAGCGTGCTGTCTGGGGCAAAGGAGAACAAGGCGTTTTTAAACAAACTAAACATGTTGAAAAATCACTCCCTTTTGTTATTCTTGGCTTTGACTCTGATAACGGCGGAGAATTCCTCAATGATCATTTATTTAAATATTTTACCGGACGCAATCGCAATCCTGTTCAATTTACTCGTTCTAGAGCTTACAAGAAAAACGATAACTCTCATATCGAACAGAAAAATTGGACTCATGTTCGCCAATGGCTTGGATATTCCCGCTTTGATAATCCAAAAGTTGTCGCTCTTATGAATGACCTTTTTACCTCCGAATGGCGCCTATATCATAATTTCTTTTGCCCATCAGTAAAGCTTATTGAGAAAAAAAGAGTTGCCTCTAAAGTTATCAAGCGTTATGATAATCCTCAGACTCCGTATCAGAGACTGCTTAATTCAGGGAATATCCCGGCAGCATCAAAACAAAAACTCAAAGAACAATTTAAGGGATTGAACCCTTTTAAACTAAAAAAGATTATAGAAGCTAAAATAGAAAAAATTCATATTGCTCAACGTAAATTTAATTTCAGAAACAAAAAGTTATCCACAAATTCACAATTATTAACAAAAAGAAAAAAAGAACCAAAAAAAGAAAAATGACTACTACTACGGTAACATCTATTATGAATCAACGATACCATCCTTCGGTAACATTTATTAATGACGCAACGGGTATCGCTTCCCTTTGCCCCTTGCCCTTAAAACCTTTAACTACAGGCATTTTAGAGATAAAGTTATAAGTAAGATTGCTTTAAAAATGTCCAAACAAGTTAGGTGGACATTAAAAAAATAGGCGGCATAGAAGCAGATAATCTTACAAGCACAAAGTTGTAAATCTTCTATTTTCAGTATATTATAACTTAGCTTGTTCTTATTGCTAGTACTTAGGGTGTCGAAGAGTTTGCCGCAGTTGCGGTCTATTGCCCGCGTTTTTGGAGTAGGATGATTAAGTTTTGATCAAGTAAATGCATATAGATATTTGCTAATGCACTTAGCACTGTAAGGTCATCTGGCTTTATTGAAACTGTTTTCTTGGTGCTTCCTCCAATTTACTAATTACTATACCTTAAATCAAAAATCTTATGAAACTTATATTTATCGGACAATGTCCAATAAAAAAGAGCCTCAATAATAAAATCATGAGGCTCTTTCTATAAATATTAATAAATCTTAATACTTCAACCAGGTATCTGCTTTGCCATCTCCATTAGTGTCTTTTTGAGCCTTTACAGGTTTTCCCTTTTCATAAAATACCCATTCATTTATTTTACTATCACCGTTAGTGTCAGTCTCTGATTTTATAATTATACCATCTACGTCATACTCTAAAGATGTATCTGCAACTCCATCTGCATTTATATCCTTTTTAGCCTTTGCAGGTTTTCCCTTTTCATAAAATACCCATTCATCTATTTTACTATCACCATTAGTGTCAGTCTCTGATTTTATAATTATACCATCTACGTCATACTCTACGGTTGTATCAGCAACTCCATCTGCATTTATATCCTTTTTAGCCTTTACAGGTTTTCCCTTTTCATAAAATACCCATTCATCTATTTTACTATCACCGTTAGTGTCAGTCTCTGATTTTATAATTATACCATCTGCGTCATATGCTTCTACTTTATCTATTATGCCATCATGATCTTTGTCTAGTTTTATCTCTTGTGGCTTAATTTTCTGTGAACTTGTAAAAATATCGGATTTAGCAGCTATCTTTGCTTTGGCCTCTTCTTTTGGCTCTGTTTTATTTTTTACCCTTTTAGCCTCTGCTTGTGTAGATAACAAAGCTAACGCTATTAAACAACAAAAACCTATTAAAAAACACTTCCTCATGAAACTACCTCCTTATTTATGGATTAATTCTAATCATATAATATCCATTCATCAAATTTGTATTACCCATACTTAAGCCTGTAGGAATTAGATCTATGCCAATAGCTGAAAAATCCATATTTACAGTAGGACCTGTCAAGAAAGTCTCGTCTATAACAGAAACCTCACTAATATCCCAAGGCGATGTTATTTTATATCCCCATGGATTTAATGCCCTATTATAATATGCATCAAACATATTTATCCTATTTAATACTAATGCGCCAAAACCTTTGCTTAAAATACTTCCATTATAACTATCACTTCCATAATTTCCTCCACCCATTAATCTGTTATTAAATATTACAGCTCCAGGAGGAGTAGGCTCTTGTATTTCTATTCGCTCTGATTTTGTATCAGAATTGGTACTACCTTGTAATATAACAGATGTTTTATTTTGCTGAGAACCTGCCCATACCCAAAGACTACCGTCAATATTCACATTTACAGGATTATCAATAGTACCAATTATTCCACTGGCTTTTAACAAAGATTTGAAACCAGCTGTTATAATTCCTCCTGCGGTATCAAATATATCTCCCGCAGTAGCATATAAGTTTACTGCAGCATTGTTAGCTGTTACAGTTGTTGTGGTAATTGTTCCTGCAGCTGTAACATCTACTAAGCCTGTACCAGAATTAATTACTTCAACTAAATTAATCGCATCGGTTTCATCAATCTTTATGTCTCCAGTTGTCGTATTAGTCGCCTCAAGGTTATAGATTGTTGTCTCAAGTGCATTACCATTGCCTATCCCGGTAGCCGCATCAAGGTCAACAGTTGCTGAGGCAGTATTAGCAACTATATCAACGTCGGTATCTCCTCCGTCAACTATTCCTCCGGAAGTAGTTGTTATAACCACAGCATCATCCAACGTATATGTTGTCAGCAAACCACCGAGAGTTATATCTTCATCGGCATCTAGATCTATCTGCCCTGCTCCAGCATCGATTAGCGTACCATCAACCATTTTAAGAGCACCATCAGTACCGCTGGCAACGTCAAGAGCATCCGCCTTAACCTTCACAATACCGTTTGTACTCGTAATATCGCCTTCAGCTGCGAAAGTTATGTCATTATCGGCGGTAAGAGTGATAATGCCCGTCGCATTTGAAATGCCGTCGTTGACTATTATATCCGAAGCAGCACCATTAGCATCTAATATTATCGTACCGGTAAGAAGCGTACTTACAACATTTGCAGGTGACCCTGCCGAATCCAAAGTAAGAGTACCTGTCGCTGTTGTTATGGCTATGTTACCATCAGTTGCCTGAACAGCTTTAACCACCGTTAACGCATCTGTTTCATTTATGTCTACCGTACCGATCGTAGCATTGTCCAAGTCAAGAGACCCTATTGTGGTCTCGATCCCGTCAGCTGCTCCAACTCCCGTTACCGCGTCAATAACTAAACGTCCGTTTGCCGCGACAACCTCAACTGTCGTAGCGCCTGCATCTAAAATACCACCGCTGGTGCTTGTCAAAACAACTGCCGTATCGCTGGGGCTTGTTGTAAGTAAGCCGCCAAGTGTAATGTCTTCATCGGCATTCAGCGCTATTGTTCCCAATCCCGCGTTAACAAGCGTATCATCCCTCATAGTGAGAATACCGCTTGCGCCTCCCCCAACCTCATCGGCATCTGCCATGACAGTAACATTTCCACTGGTACTCGTTATATCCGCATCATCTGCATTGAATAACGCATCATTATCCGCGGTAATCGTAATGTCGCCTGTCGCACTTGAAACACCGTCAACAAGAAGAATATCAGATGCGACTCCGTTAGCGTCCAATGCTATCGTGCCGGCGAGAAGAGTGCTTACATTTGTTACAAAACCTCCGCTTGAATCCGAAGTAATGGTCCCGCCTGCAGTCACGCCGATATTGCCGGTCGTTGCCTGAATAACTTTGTATATCGTCAACGCATCTGTTTCATCTATCAAAACATTTCCGCTAGTCGCATTATCAATCTCGATAGAATCTACCGTTGTTTCAATATCGTTTGTTGAACCTACTCCAGTCTCCGCGTCAATAACTAAACGGCCGTTTGCTGCCACAACATCAACTAAAGTATCTCCTCCGTCAACAATGCCACCGTTCCCGGAGGTTATAGTGACCGCAGTAGCCGTACCATTCGTCGTAAGTAAACCGCCAAGTGTTATATCTTCATCAGCAAGAAGAGTAATAGTACCTGTTCCAGCATCTATAATTGTTGAGTCACTACTAGCATCAGCCATAAATATTGCACCACCAGCGCCGGCTACCATATTATCAGCATCTGCAGTTACTAGTATATTTCCAACACCACCTGAGGTTACATCACCAAGATTAGTAAATATTACATCATTATCTGCATAGATATTAATCGTACCGCTTGTTGTAGTTATAACATTGTTGACCAAAACATCAGATGCTGTTCCGGTGGCATCCAAGTCAACCTGACCTCCAACTGAAGTAACGCCTACTCCGCCATCTGCTATTGTAGCTAAAGTAATTGTACCTCCGGCATCAAGAATGACTGTTCCGGTGGCAGCGTCTTGGTCTAATTGAATAACTATTACTGCATCTGTTTCATTAATATCTATATTGCCACTTGTAGCATTATCTACATCAATCGATGCAACTGTTGTTTCAATGGCATCAGCAGAACCTACACCTGTTGCTGCATCAATTACTAAACGTCCGTTTGCAGCGTCAATATCTACATATGTATCGCCACTGTCTACTATATCAGCCGCGTCACTGTCTATTGTAACCGCTGTTAGACTTGTACTTGTAGTCAATAATCCGCCAAGAGTTATCCTGCCATTGGCATCAAGATCGATCGTCCCGGTATTTACGTTGATCAACGTGCCGTCATCCATCGTAAGAACTCCGCCTGTAGCGTCAGCCGATGCATTACCGCCAAGATTTATGACATCACCAGCGGCTCCGAAAATAACATTATTCGCGGCTACAATGACAATGTTTCCCGAGCCTTGATTAAAAAGAGGTGAATTGATTGTCGCGTCATTATCGACTCCGTCAATCGTTATCCCTGTAAAAGCTTTCATCCCAGCGCCGCCGATAGTCGCGTCATAGGCTCTATTCATGTCAATGCTGGTTGACGAATCGACTATGCTACCAGCAGTTGCTAACGTAAAATCACCAGCATCTCCGCTGTTTCCATTATCAGCTGTTATTGCTATGGTCCCTGTACCAGTCGTTACTACCTTACCTACAAAGCCACCTGCACCGGTATCACCTATTGTTACGTCTTCTCCAAGAAGCGCTATATTCCCAGATGTAGTTATTGTGGCGTTCGCATCGTCGGCAATGATAAGATTACCCGTACCATCCGTATCAGAATCCGCAGTCAATGTTATACCATTAGAACCGGTCTCAGTCATGTTCGCATCAACAGCAATATTATTATCCGCATCAATATCAATGTCTCCACCTGCTGTTAAAACTCCGTCGATATCAACATTCGTATCTGAATCTAGTGTAATAGCTCCCGTAGTTACAATAGAACCATCTACATTTATTAAAGTAGTAGCGTCAATGGATATATCTCCATTCATAGCAGTAGACCCTACAAATTGCGTTGTTAAGCTGCTTGTCACGTCAAGAGATGTTAAATCATTAATATTATCAAGCTGAACATCTCCTGTACCTGCAGTTAAAGTAAGATCAAAACCACCACCTAAAGAATTAGCAGCAGAATTCGAAAAATCTATATCTCCTGCCCCAATATTAGTTGTTATCGTAACATCTGCTCCTAAAACAACATTAGTCGCTCCGTCAAATGCTACATTACTATTTGTAGTTGAAATATTATCAAGTAACGTAGTTGTTCCTGTAGTATTAACATCAAAATCACCTGTTATTTCCATATTATCCAATGTTACATTTGTAGCATTAGCATTGATTGTCAAATTGCCAGCACCATCTACATCCCCACCACTTAAATCAACTGTTCCTGAATCTGTATTATATAGAGTAACGCCTGCTGTAATATCAACATCTGCAGCATTGCCGAAATCCATACCTTCATCAGTTCTCAAATCACTTGCGATAGTTGTTGTGCCAGCTGAAGTAACAGTTAATTTATTAACATCAATATCAATATTTCCAGCTGCAGCTCCTAAAGTTACTGACCCTGTTCCTGAATCAATAGCTAGATCAAAATCCCCAGCTACATCGCCACTCGTCAACAATACTGCAGTTGAACCATCTCCAAGAATCGTAACATCTGCTGCTAAGTTTACATCTGTTGCGCCATCTAAAGAAACATCATCATCTGCTGTAATATTTCCAAAAAGCGTTGTTGTGTTTGTTGAATTGATATCTAACGAATTCGTATCAACTGTTGCAATTTGCACTGTTCCATCTGTCGTTCCTGTTGCAACTAAATCTAAATCATAATCACCTGTAACTGTTCCAGTTGTTTTAAATAAGATATCTCCACCAACAGCATTGCCACCTGTTTCTGTATCAATAATAACATTGCCAGTTAAAACAACATCATCCACTGCTGTAAAGTTGACATCAGCTGTTGCTCCACCATCTGTTGAGATATTTCCAGCTAAATTTAATATATCAGCTGCAACTGTCAAAGAAATCAATTGTGTTGCCGCCCCAACTGTTGAAGAAAATGTTGCTGTACCATTAGCTGCGCTTACTGCTAATGTATTAGCTCCAGTTATTGCACCTGTGAATGTCACATCTCCAGAAGTACTTGTTACAGTTGAAGCTCCACCTAAAGTTGTAGCTGGAGTTATTGTTATATTGTTTAAAGCGGACATATCAGTATTTAAATTAAATACAGAGGTCGCATTAACTACAATGCTACCTCTTGTATTATTAGGATCTGTTGCAATAGTAATTACGCCTGTAGCATCATCTGCATCTAATGTTACTGCTATTCCTCTTATCACTCCATTTACAGTTAGGATTCCTTCTGTGTCGTTATCACCTATTGTTGTTGTGCCCCCTGTAGAATCAACCATAGAGTTGATGGATATCGTATCATCTGATTTTATAGATATGTTGCCAGCAGCTTGTGCTGTCCCGTTGGCAATATCAATTGAAGCTGTATCTGTACCATTAACTACATCTGCTGCTATCGTAAGCGTTCCGCCAGCAGTAAGAGCTGCGTCAACATCAACTGTGGCATTAGTTCCACCGCCACCTGCTGTACCATCTGCATCTAATGACATGTTGCCTACAGAGGTCACTGAATCGTTAATGTTAATCAATGCTTCTGTAGCACTTGTATTACTGCTTGCAGTAAAAGTTAAGGCGCCGCCGGCATTTACCACCGCGTTTACGTTAACGTTATGAATCCCGCTTACACTAATGTTCCCCGTCGTCTGGAACGCCTCGTCAAAATCAATGTGATTAGCACTCGTTACAAGTAATGCCCCTATGTTGCCGCCATCCAGCAAAATGTTTGAGGAAGGCTCGTTAGCAATCAGCGTCAGAGCCTGGGCGCCATCAATATCACCAAGGTTTATCCCCGCATTTTGGTCTGTGGTGATCGTAATGTCGGACATCAACGTCGTCAGGCCAACCCCTGTGGTATTAACAGAAGCTGCATCAATATTGCCATTGAACTCGGCCGCATCCGCGTTGATGACCAGGGCGGCGATGTCAGAGGTATTACCAAGCTGCTGCGCGTATACCGCGTCATCAGCCGTTAAGGTCAAATTGTATTCCGCGCCAATTACATTGCCGTTCAGGTCTATGCTGCCGTTGGTTGCCGCAAAGGCTGTATGAGCACTCAACGTAACGTCATCATTAAAGGTAAGATTCTGGTCCGCCGTTATTGCGGCTCCAGCATTAGCTGCTCCGTTAAATGTGGTGGATCCGGAAGTATTGTTTTGTGTAGCTGTGATTACAATGTCACCCGGCGTAGCTCCTGTAGTATCAAAGGTTACGCTACTTCCTATTACATTAGCTGCGAGATTAATATCATCTGTGGCAGCATCACCGGTAGTGTGCAAAAATACAGCGCTGGTAGAAGTAATATCACCATTTGCAGTAACATTGATTACATCCGCAGCGTTTAAAATAACGCTGGTAAGATTGACTGTTCCACCGATATCGTCATTAAGCGTAATGTCACCTTCTGAATTTACAGTCAGTGATTTAGCGCCATTGACTGAATCTAATACTACATCGCCTGTAGAAGTATTGGTCGTTAAAGTTACGTTATTGGCTAAAAGCACATTTGCGGCATTGGCAAAAGTAATGCCCGAAGCTCCGTCTGCAGTGATGTTACCATTAAGAGTAGTAGTGCCGGCTGAAGTCACTGCCAAACTTGCTACAGAATCACTTGAACCGATGGTTCCCAATATGACGTTGCCTGAACCGTTGGCAGTAAAAGATAAACCAATTGTTGCACCAGTAGCAGCGTCCATAAGTGCTGTTCCAAAATCAATGCTGCCGTTTGAGCCGCTGGTATTAACCGTGCCCGGGCCAGCTATACCGCTATCATCAAAGATAACATGACTTACATTAACATCAATGTTGCCATTTACATCAATGCGGTCAGTAAGCGTAAGATTATCTGCGTTTACAATTAAGCTTGTCGGATCGACACCAACCCAGCCAATAGTATAAAAAGCTACAGTGCCATTATTCGCATTTGTTTCCAGCTCATATCCACCACTGATATCAGCGCTAAAAGTTACGTTTCCGTTGGTACTAGAAACTGTAGAATCACCTGTCAAAGTTACACCATCAGAAAAAGTTACAGTTCCATTTGTATTTCCAACATCTCCATTAAAAGAAATAATGCCGGTTGCTCCACCATCATTTGAATCAATCGTGACAGCTCCACCTGATGTAATATTAGTTACTGTTAAATCATCATCTGCATCAAGCGTAATTGCTCCTGTCCCAAGCGTTTTGATAAGCGCTGTTGCATTCATTGTAATATCACCATCACCAGTTGCGCCAGCATCATCAGCATTAAGATCAATCGTCCCATCGCCACTCGTTTGCAATAATGACCCAGCCGCTAATGTGATATCTTGACCAGCATTAAGAGTAATGCCCCCTTGATCCGTCATAATAGTAACATCAGCATTAACCGCTAAGGTGTCATCATTTCCACCATCTTCTGTCGCTGTTAATGTAATATTTCCATTGCCTGTTGTGGTTTGGTCACCAGCAACTGTCAATGGGCTGCTGGCAATTATTGTAATATCGCCCTCGTCGTTGTTGGTTATTCCACTGAGAGTAGTGGGGCCGATTGTTGTAATCACAATGTCGCTGGTCGTTGTATCAACATCTCCGTTAAGTACGCTCATGGTAAGCGAGTTTGTAGCAGCGCCATTACCCACTTGAACCTCAAGAGGATTACCTGTTGTGCCAACGCCGCCCACTGCAGTTATATTAAGATATCCTGTCTGGCTAGGGTTACCTATAACACCGAAAATAATATCATCGCCAGTATGACTATCAGTAACAGCGCCGGCAAGATTTAAGTCAAAAGTCCCTATGTTACGAATGTTTATTTCCTGCTCAATAGTTGCCGCTCCGCCGTGCAAGGTTAAATCATAAAGTCTTGATGTAAGGATTATGCCGTTTGTATCATTATCATTACCAATAGTAATAGCTCCTGTGCCACCGACCCGACCTATGGTTACTGTTGTGGCGCAATTTAATGCCAGCATTTCAGCTTCAGTCAAATCAAAACCTCCGGGAGGATTGCTAGGGTCACTACCTATATTAATAGTCCGATCTGATGAGTATGGCTGTAATAACATAGTACCGGCACCGCTTACAGTTAGCGTGCTATTACCAGTATCTATGATAATGTCATTTGCAGTTACTGACAAATCACTCCCTGCAAACACAACAACATCGCCGTTAAACGTAACTGTGCCTGTACCGGCATTGGCCGTAAAACCGCCTGTTGTAGTTGTAATATCAGCAAAGGTGATATCGCCTGTATTTATAAACTCAACCTCACCTGTTAAAATTGCTCCCATCGCATTAATATCAAGCTCAATTTCATTACCACCTGCACCAAAAACAGCTACATCACCAGTAGATAAATCAGTTAAGTAAAGTGTCTGCGCCTGAATATTTAAATCACCTGCATTATTATCTATTACATTATCAGCATAATTAAGATACACGTCCCCGCCTGTATCCGACTGGTTGGTAAGAACTCCTGCAATATAAAACGGGGCATTTGTCGGGGTAGCATCGGCAGAACCAGCTGTAATCGTTATGTCTCCTGAAGTTGAACTGATAGTGCCTTCGTCATTACTATTCTGTGTAATAGTGAAACCAGTAGCATCAATAGTAACCGTCCCTGAACCATTGGCAGTAATACCTTTATTGATAGTTAGGTCCCCGCCTCTAGTTTCGATGTCGATATTACCGTTGGAAACGGTAGTAATACCGTTAAATGCAGTACTTGGATTAACAGCACTGCCGATTGTCAAGGCATCTGTCTCAGATATGAAAATGTTTCCGCTCGTTCTCGTGCGGGCTGCCAAGGTTGCCGCAGTCATTCCAAATGAATCATTACTTACACCGCTCACGCCACTTATTCCTGTTGCAGAATCAAGAGTCAAATTCCCGCTCACAGCCACATTACGGTCTGTGCCATCGTCTCCAATAGTGCTTCCGGTGATCAATGCTAAATTAGAATATCCAGCATGACTTGTAATATCACCAGAAACGGTAATTGCCCCAGCTGCTGTGCTGCCAATCATCAGACCACCACTAGCTGTTATCGTTGACAGCTCTGCATCGGTCAACGACAATATTGAACCAGCGCCGCTATCTGTTCCTAAATAAATCGCAGCCGCCGAAGTATTTGGTTTTATAGTAGCTATTCCACTACCGGCGTTAATCGTGCCGCCCTCTAATGCCATGTCATCGGCAATAATCGTCGCCGCATTGCCGGTAATCGCTGCATTGTTATCAAATAATTGGTCAACTCCACCGGCTGTCATATTGGCGGCTGCTGCACCTGCCGCAACGGCATTGCTCACCGTAAACGTCCCGGTTGTTGTGGAAATCGCAATGACCCCGCCGCTGGTCGTAACGCCACTCATGCCATCCACTGCCCCGATTGTCAGAGCATTGGAATCCGTAAATGTAAACGCCTGACCGGAATCTTCAATGTTTGCCGCTAAGGTCGTAATATTGTTTGCTTCGGTTAAGCTTGTCGCAGTATCGACATCGATATTTAAGCCAGTAACAGTAATTGTAGAACTGCCAGTCTGACTTACGTTTAAATTAGACAATAGCGATAAGTTTGTGATAGCACCCGGTGTTAACGCTGATGTAACTGATATCGCACCAGCATCCGTTGCGCCTATCTTTAAAGTAGTTGCTGTTATTGTGTCCAACTCCGCATCGGTCAATGATAATGTGGCGGCCGCAACGCTATTGGTTCCTAAATCAATTGCAACCCCTGAGGTATATGGCTCTAAAGTCACAATGTTTGCGCCAACATTAATCGTGCCGCCCTCTAATGCCATGTCATCGGCAATAATCGTCGCCGCATTGCCGGTAATCGCTGCATTGTTATCAAATAATTGGTCAACTCCACCGGCTGTCATATTGGCGGCTGCTGCACCTGCAGCGATAGCGGCTCCAACAGTTACGTTGTCGGTATGATAAATAGTAACCACGCCGCCGCTAGTCCCAATCATTCCACCGGTATTGTCAAAAGTGGTACCAGTTGATGTAAACGAACCACCATTTGTCGTAACAGGGTCACTGACTGTCATCATGCCGCTTGATGTAAGAGTAATATTGCTAGCACCGGAAGCAACAATACCACCGCCTGCGGCAGTAACAGTTACGTCTCCGGCAGATGTTATATCAACGTTTCCTATAGAGGCATCTATATTGGTAATAGCTATATTGTGACTTGCTTCTTCCAGCGTATATGTGAAATTAGCGCCCTCAGTAACCATATCTACGTCTGTCAGGGTCACGCCCCCGCCAGCACCGGTTATGGTTACAACGTCATTAACGTTGGCATTTTCAATATTAATATCATTGTCAGCAACCGCCTGCGTAATTACTATTGAATCGAAGGCATTTGCAGTTGTTGCGTCTATGTTAACCGTGGCGTTACCGTTAGAGTCCACGGTTAATGTTCCACCATCAGCATCCAGGCCTATGTCCAGAGAGTTTGTCGCACCTATGCCTGTTGCGTGTAACTCTACATCACCGTCAGCGGTGATTTCTGCTATGCCAGTTGCCTTATCAGCAAGAATATCACCTGCTGAAGTAATCGATAAAATTCCATCAGAAATATTAATAGCAGTTTCGTCTAAGGTAATGTCATTGGCTGCGCCTGTAGAGACAAGCGTAATCGTTCCTGTGCCGGTCTGAACAAGTTGTCCACCACCAGTTGTATTTAAGTCAATCCCTAAGGCATCTATTGTAAATGTATCTAAATCACCACCGCCTGTAATGGTTACGCCAGCAGTGGCTGAAAAAGTTGAACTTGTATCAATATCTATATCATTATCTGTTGAGATATTCGCCCCGATTGTGATTGCTCCAGTTTGATTAATCGTGACAGAACCTGCTCCTGTGGTGATTGCTCCACCTGTATTGTCAAAAGCTACACCAGTGGAAGTAAATGTTCCACCGTTTGTGGTGATAGCGAAATTAATATCAATATTACCATCCGGTGTTTGGAAAGTTACATTCAAAACACCAACGGTTGAACTTATCGTATTATTCACAATGATATCTTGATCCGCATCTAAGATGAGGTTTGAACCATCCCCACCTGTATCAGCCGTCTTTGCAATCGCCCCGGTAACGGTAATCGTACCATCTCCAGAACCACCGCTTGTAGTATCAACTGTTACACCAACACCAGTATTAAGGGCTGTATTAATGGTAGCCACATCAATGGTTGTGCCAGTATCGATAGCAGTCGGGTCATATACAATCGGGTCCGTACCAGTGGCAGTAATGTTTGCTGTAGCACCAGTAATCTCGATATTTTCAGGGTCAATTAACCACATGCCGCCAATGCCATTAGGAGCGCTGGCATCAGGCGTCATGTATAATTCCAAATGTTTTCTACCGGAAGTTTCAACAAACCCACCATCTCCAGAGGCACTTCCACCCTTTGCTTCGATTCTTGCATCTTGCCAGAAAAGCGCTGTCTCAGGTGAATAAACTATAACTTCACCACCCGAGCCATCTACATTTGCATTAGCAGTTGTAATGCTTCCTGAAGACAAGGCCACTGTATCATCTGCATAAATATTAATAGTACCACCATCACCTGCTCCAAGAGCGTCGGCATGGACTTCACCAAACTGACCGACCATATCACCACGCATCTCTATCTCACCACCATCTACACCATCTTCAATAGCTGATACATCAAGAGTGCCTGTATTCTGAACTATGCCTTTTGAGTCAGATGTTATTATAATCTTTCCTTCGCGCTCTACCATTGAACCTGCGCGGACAATGCCTTCCTGATTAACAAGTGTATCAAATACACCCTCAACAGCCTCTGTTTCCATATAAATACGGCCGCCATTAGCTATAATATCACCTACGTTCTCTATTGCAGTATCTATCTTATTGCCATCTTTATCATATATATTACTTAGTATTTCCTTATTTACTACTGCCTGAATATGTCCTGCGCCATCTATACTTAAAGCAACTTCTTCACCGCTTACTAAATTTACATTGCCAAGGTTTGCATTAATAATCCCTTTATTCTTAACCGTACCACCTATCATTGTAACGCCGCCGGTACCAGTTGCAGTTATAGCGCCTTCATTTATGATAGAGCCTAAATCTTCTGTTAATACCTCGTTTTTAAATAAATAATTCCCTGCCTTAAAATCATCCTGTGACATCATTAAAGTAGATGTAATTAAACCTGTAACATTTATCTGAGCTGTGGGGGCAAACAGTATTCCACTAGGATTAAGTAAAAATACATTACAGTTTCCATTTAAAGCACCTTGAATATCAGAGATAGCACCACTTATATCATTATGTAGTATGGCAGCTGCAGCAGATGGTCCAATATTATTTACTGTATTCTCTACACCAATATTAAACCCTCCGGTCCAGTCAATCCAGGTTTTATCGTGAACACCTGCATCAATAGTCATCTCCGTACCATCACTAGTAATGAAAGGATCTCCAATTTGCACATCAGGACCTTGCGGTAAATCTACGGCATATGCATTAATCACAGGAAATACTGAAAAATTGAAAATAAATAAGTATACGCAAAAAACTCTGATAGTTCCCGCCAAACCTTTTAATGTAAAATATGGATTTTTCATAGTTTTTTTATTCCCCCACACTATGTTTTGTGTTCTTGGTTTTTATTACCATTTATAACCTATTCCTATATGGACTGTACTGGATGAACCATCGCTTGGTTCTTCTTTAATAGGAAATCCCCAGTCTATTTTTCCATTAAAACTATCATATAAGTCAATCCTTAAGCCAACACCAAGGCCAGCTAAAAATATATCTGCTTGTTCTCCAACACGTGCTTTTTTAAGCTTACCCTTTCCCATATCTGCAAAACATACAAACTGAACAGCATCTGAAATAGCAGTATGTTTTTTATCATATGGAACTTTTAGGCCGCGAGGGAATATAAAAACAGGAATCCTTAATTCTGCAGAAGCTAGCGTACCATAATCTGCAAAATATTCATTTTCAGGATAACCTCTTACAGAATCAGCACCACCTATTGAAAGTTGTTCACTTGAAACCAAAGGTTCTGAGGTAAGCTGATATCTTATAGTTCCGATCAAATATGAAGACGCTGGTAAACGTGTAATTCTAGTAAACGATCCTGTGTTTTTTACAAACCCACTACTTGCATCCAACCTACTTGAATCTATATCATATCTA
>Ga0307991_1001781_pt1 | contig 14898 bp, 5 predicted proteins | sample EllFjometagen131_FD_203146 | JGI IMG/M metagenome (GOLD analysis project Ga0307991, IMG submission 203146) | Marine microbial communities from Ellis Fjord, Antarctic Ocean - #131 | ecosystem: Environmental > Aquatic > Marine > Unclassified | place: Southern Ocean | collected 2014-10-08
TTTGTTGAAAGAGGTATGGAAAAACAAATCGAATATCAGGTAGTTAATAATAGTGATAAAGCCGCAGGTGATGTGATCTGCTCGCTGACTCTGGATGGTACTACTGTGGCAGAAAAAGTAACTGATCTGCAACCTAATGAAAAACAGCAGAACAGTTTTCTGATCTCATTGGAACGTCCAGGATGGCACAATGGTTATGTGAGTGTGCGTGATGAAAGATTGCTTTATGATAATCGCTTTAACTTTGCTTTTTATTACAATCATCAGCCTAAAGTTGGAATAATCACCACTGAAAAGACACTTCCAATCCCGCTGCTAACTATTTTAGGAATATATACCGGAAATAATGCTAATATAAAACTGATAAATGATAATATCAGCCTGGAGAATTTAAAAGGGTATGATAACATTATCGTTTGGAAATACGAAGATTGGAATGGACAACTGGAATTTGTGCTTAGCAACCTGAACCAACAAGGGCAAAATATCTTGTATCTGGTGGATATGGAAGTAGGAGAATCGGCCAGAAACTATCTGGGAGAGGTATTTAAGTTAACATTTAATAATATCCAGCAGCAGGAAGTGCAGGTTAAGCTTACTCAAGTAAACCGCTTCCATCCAGTTGCGGTGCGTATTGATCCAGATCGACCAGCAGCGATCAGGAGTTTATGGCTTGCGGATACTAATGCGAATATTATCCTGGAAGCAGAAAATAATCCCCTGGTAGTGGAAGAAGCTGGTAATCTGCTCTGGTTATTTGATATCAGTGATCTTCGCTCATCATTTCTGGTAGATGCTAATTTCCCTATATTGGCTAATAATTCACTGATGTACACTGCCTCATCTGGTATAGGGAAAAGACAATTTAAAGCAGGAATGCTGTACCGTCCGCAAGCTGAACCAGTTATTTATCCAGATGGAAGTATTATCGAAACCGGTGGTAGAAAAATCCTTTTCAATCAACCTGGATTGTATCAGGAAGGAGAGGACAGAGTACCAATAGCAGTTAATCTTGATTACTCAGAAAGCAGATTTGAAGCAATCCAAATCCCCACAAATTCCAAGATTACCTTATGTGATACAAATTGGCAGGACACAATCTTCCAGGCACGCTATGGCTTTGAGCTCTGGAAATACCTGCTCCTGATTGTTTTGATATTATTTGCAATAGAGATGATTATAATAAAATCGGAAGAAAGGAAAGTTTAAAAGTTAGTCTATTTATATTATTATTGATCTGAAAGAAGCCTGCTGAAAGAATGTGATGGGCTTCAATAAGACGGAGATTATCGAGATTGTAGCAGTGAAACTAGTAGGAGACAGTGTTGAAATAATTGATGAGTATTTACAATTTTATGCAAAATTAAAATATCAGCTACTTTATTTCATTGATATAGATTGGCACTGGTCGGGAATATGAATTACAAATAATTGGTTATTTATCTTATGGTATTATCCCGAAAATTTACGAGAATTATAAATTGAAGAAGTGAAGGTCACCTTAGATAGGTACAAATATGTAGCAGATAAAATACAATAATGTATTATGGTGTGGGTAATAAATAATAAAATTGAAGGATCATAAATTATTTTATTGAATTTAAGTCTATATTAATTAAGTAGATAGCACGGCAATTGGAAAAACATAAAACTATCTGGAACACTGATTGCTTTAATAAAAGCGTCAGTTGCGCAACGACAAAAAGCAGAAAACAAGGAGTTAGAAATGGATTTATTAAAGAAAGAATTTAACCCAAGCCCGTCAGCAAGTAATGCATTCAGGAATATGTTTGGACCTGCAGAACATATAATGCCTCAAGCTGGTCAAAGTCATTTTAGTTATGTTCAGCCAATCAATATTAACACAAGAGATTCTGCTGGTGGCTGGCATGCTACGACACAGGTTCCCAAATTGGGACAAGGTTGTTCCATATCAATTCATGATGAAATCAAGCTGTATTAAAGAAAAAAGAAGGAGTTTAAAATGTTTGAGTCACAATTTTATAATCAGAGTCGTCAGAATCAGATGGATTTTAATTCACGAGTCAGCAATGGAGTATATGATGTTAATAATTATTATACTCGTCCCAATCAGCCATATGGATCAGAGAATTACCATACTCCTGGTGGGGAGATAGAGCCCCATTACAGAGCAGAAAGCTATTTTGATTGTCGTACACCGCTTGAAAAATGCGAAGTTAATAATAGCTTCCGAGATCTGCTGCCGCTTAATCCTCCTCTACCCAAGCTGAACCTGTTTGAGGAAAAGAAGAGTTTTGATCCATTAAACATCAAATCTAAGCTATGGTAATCCATCTGAATGTAATGGATTATCATGTAAAATTATGCACGAGAAACGCAATCAAGGAGAAAAAATGAAAAAGTTAAGTATTTTTATTATGCTGCTATTAGCTGCATCCCTTTTTGCTCAGAATGATGTCTCTGGTTCAACATATTACTATGTGAATCAGGGTATAGACGAATTCAATAATTTCAAATACACTTTCCAGGAGAATACTGGAAACTTTTGTGAAATTGTGAATTTCTATCAATCTACAGAAGTTCAAGCATCCATTATGATGGGAGCTTGTGAAACGGGGATACAAACACTAAATCCTTTTATATTGGGATGGTGTGTAGATCAGGCAGCGGATTTCAGCATCTCTCAAATAGGAGAGAATAACCCTGAGTTAGGTAATTCCTTTGGATACCAGTCCATAGAATATATTAATGATCCGACCGGAAAGAGTTTAGAAACCCTGTGTGATCCAGAACCTGTGCCACAAATACATTATGACAACAATGAATTTGAATACAAGATACATTACGGGAAATAGGATAAGTTTAACTAAGTCTGGTGCAAGTATGATATTATATTTGCACCAGACAAATTAAAATATAGAACTTACTTATTTCTAAGTGATAAATTAATTAACTCAAGTTTCGCAGGTACAAAATCCCCTTATTTGCGATGTATTATAAGCTCTAATATACGCAGGCAAGTGAACTTAAATAGTTATGATAATTACAGTTAACATCATGTTTACATTTTGATGTAATTATTTGATATTGTCAAAGAGTTAAAACTATACCAATTTATTGATTATCACCGGTATTGATAGTATTTAAATAGAAAAATATATTTGAAATAATTAAAAAATAAGTAGCATAAAAAACACCAAATAATATTTTTATTTTTGTTCTAAAAAAGAATTTTAAAAGGAGTATTTATTCTACAAAACCAAAATGTAATGAAGATATCAGAGTTGCAAGGAATTTTAAATAATAAATCAGCTACTGTACTTAATATCAATGATGTGTTTAAGGATTTTAAAGTGTGTAAATCACTGCAAAATATAAACAAATACAAAAAGAAAGGTATCGCTGCAATTGATATTTTAACTGCATTATTATTATTACCCTTTTTCCTGGAAGAGACAATTAATGGTATGATAAAGTCCTCAGTTTCACTGATAACTGCTATGCAAAAAGATGCACTTTATAGGTTAAAAAATAACGATGAAATAGATTGGAGAAAAATGTTATTATCAACATTCAAACGATCTCAGAAGATAATTAACAAAGAATCCATAGAACCGGATAAACCATCCAATGATACTATATTCAAAGTAAAGTGTTTAGTCTTTGATGATACAACACTTTGCAAGACAGGTTATAAAATTGAAGGTATTGGCAAAGTATATGATCATGTTTCCAATGGATTTAATTTAGGATTTAAAATGCTTGGTTGCTGTTTCTGGGATGGTAAGAGTTTTAATCCACTTGATTTTTCCCTTCATAGTGAAAGAGGAAAAAAGAAGAAAAATAGAGAATTTCATCCTTTTGGTTTAACTAATAGGCAATTGAAAAATCGCTATACAAAGAAAAGAAAGGCTTCAACTCCTGGAAATCTACGAAAAAAAGAACTAAGAAAAAGCAAGATAACAGTAATGAAAGAAATGTCACTACGTGCTAAGTTGTTCAGCTACAAATTCGGCTGATTAGTGGGAAAAAACCAGCCCTGCTTTTGGGGGCAGGGCTGGTTATTGGTTAATTAACTATTTTCTAGTTATTTAAGTTTCATAATTTTTTGCGCTTATTATTTAGGCTGCATTAATTTTTACTTAAGCAGCATTACTCTTTGCACTTTTTGATAGTGAGGAGCAGCAAACTTGATCAAGTAGATCCCGCTTGCCTTGTCATTTGCCTGCCAGGTTAAAGAATAACTGCCAGCCTCTTTATCCGTGTTCAAGAGAGTTTCCACCTTCTGACCTTTCAGATTATAGATTTCCAGTAAGACATTTCCGGGTTCTGCCAGTTCATAGTGAATATTTGCTACGGGATTAAAGGGATTGGGATAGATCGATGAGAGTTTAGTAACTTCAAGCATTTGTTCAGATAAAATATAATTAATGGTTTCAGAGTAACCATTAGTCTTTATAAATAAATTGATTGAAGCTTTTTTATCGAGATTAAGTTGATAGGGTATTCGTAAAAATCTTCCAGAACACCCCTTTGCTGAGATCAGGGCAAATTTACCTTCATTTTCTATATAAAGACAATCAGAATGCAAAACATCAAACTTTTCAATATCAATGTTTGTGAGATTATCTACAGAAATATATAATCCATATAAGTCTGAACTTGTACTTAGATAGATATAATTTCGGTCATTAGATAAATTTATGATAGCTTCACTTCCTCGTACTGGCTCATATACAGGCAATTCATTTATAATTGCAACAACATATTGAAGTATATAAGCAGCATCGATAGCTTCCAATTCTGCATTCATATCCACGTCTGCTCGCTGGAAACGCCACTCTTCCCAGGGAACCGGGTCTTCGGGAATTGGATCAAGACCAACAAGATACATCAAAATTATTGAAGCATCATAACTATCTACTTCTCCAGTATCATCTACATCACCATAAACAATTTGATGTAACACGGTAATATAGTCTTCTTTCAATTCAGTATCACTATCGCGCTGTTCATCATTGCTCACCGTGAGGCTTACACTGTAAATTCCTGTTTCTTCATAGACATACACCGGATTCTGTTCATATGAGTCTATCACACCGTCATTCTCAAAATCCCATTCCCAGAATGTGAGATAACCTGTAGAAAGATCAGTAAATTGAATATCCTGTCCGGCAGTTGTTACAATGATATCAGCTTCAAAATCAGCATTAAGCATGATGGGATATGTGAATGGCATTGTAGCCATTTCAGAATATCCTTCATCATATACGGCAATAACCCCGGCTTCATAAGTCGTTCCTGGGATAAGCTCAGTGAGAAGGTATTCGGTATCAGTGACAATGGCAGTATTCTGTAAAACTCCATCCAGGAATACATTATAGCCTGAAAGAGCACGATCAAATCTGTTGCTGTTTCCAATTTCACGAGATTGCTGATCGACCGCAAACAAGCTTTGTTCTGTGGTTGAAAGTGTGGGAACACTCCTGCCGGCATTAGCAAAAGCTGGAGGTAAAGGTCGTGTGGCTCCAGCCACAAATGCCTGTATATTCCAGTTATAATCTAATCCGTAGTTGCTGAGGACATTCCAGGTTGAACCATTAGTTGATATCATGTCACCATAACCGACAACGGCAGGACCATTATCATATCCTGCCGGATATGTAGATGCAGGATGTCCAATAATTTCATATCCTATCCATAATTCAGTTGCAGTATCTATCGTGATTGGGCTGTCATAGAAAACTTCATTCCAGGCATTGATATCCGGCGTAACGAATTGGCTTAGAATCTCATTGGCAGCATTGGCTCCTGTCCATACTTTTAGCTCATAAACAGTGTTATAAGCACGTGGGAAGAAGCTCATTTTAGTTATCTGCTCACCATCATATTGAGCCAAATCTCCTGCATCCCAGCGTATAGCAACCCTAAATGTACCTCCGTACATGAGACCCATACCCGAATAATTAACACCATCATCATAATGTATCCATTCACCTGTTTCACCTTGCTGGGGCGCAAGCCAGCTAAACATTGCTTCGTTATTATCCAACAATTCTACTGCAAGATCGGTGGGAGGATTCACAACTGACGAAGCCTCGACTGTAATGTAGGCATATTTAATTTCTATATCGGTATTATTCTGATTATCCGCAATTGCCAGGCTCACATTGTAAACTCCAGGATTATCATATATCCAGACCGGATTCTGATCATAACTGTCTATCACACCGTCATTCTCAAAATCCCATTCCCAGAAAACCGGCGTACCAATTGACAAATCCTCAAATTGAACAGTTAAAGGCGCAAAGCCATCAACTACATCAGCTGAGAAATCTGCAATGATCTGCAAGGGTGTAACGATCACAAGCACAGAATCAGCAGCCATCATTCTGACTGTAGTATCATAAACCATAAAAGTAATCATCTCTGAGCCATCCCAGTTTTCTTCGGCTTCCAAAGTCACTATCAGATCATTTATTTCAACTATGATGTTCTCAGCAAAATTACTAACCATTATCAATCCATCTCCGTCCACATCGTCCACAAAAGGAGCAAAATCCACTTCCAGGCTGCCATTCTCAACAAATGTGAAGCTGTCCGGCAATATTATTGTCGGCGCATCATTCACGGGAGAAATATTAACTCCAGCCATATCTGAGCAGGATTCCCCATGCCCATCAGATGCTGTTACGGTAAATTCTGCTGCTCCAAACCAGTTTAATACTGAAGAAATTGTTAATATTTCACCATTAATGCTGATATCTAATTCACTGGAAATATATTCTGCAGAATAATACAGCACATCATCGTTTTGATCAGAAAAGTGCTCACTTAAATCAATCTGAAAATCAGCAAAATCCTCTTCTAAGTTACGATCAAAAAGAGGCAGGATCAATTCCGGCGGATAATTTACTACGGTGACGCTACCATTTGTGATCGTCGTGATTGCAGTTTCATTATAATTAAAATCCGTAATATCAAGGTTGCTAACACCTGCAGCAACTGAGGCAAAATTGAATATAATCAATGCACCGCCACCTTCCAGAACTTCTGTTGAAGAAGCTTCCACCACAATATTATCTCCATTATCAGTAACCGAGACTATTGTACTTTCAGATAATGTTCCTGCTAAGGAATAGCCATAATAATCTGCTACTGTATTATCGAAACTCATAGTAAAAATATAGCTGGTTACATTCCAGGCTAATGCCAGTGGTGAAGTTGATACAATTACAGTGCCTGAATCTCCCAGATCTATGGAAATATCATTAACGGTGATATCCGAATCTTCCAGATCACCGGCAGAACTATAAACAGTTAAATTCCAGGTCACACTGTCTGTGTATTCAGAATCGCTAACTTCTCCTGTTACAGTATAACTACCTAAAGCAAAATCATGATCAAATTCATTTATTGCAGAACTGCTTTCCAGATCATCATCAATATACCAGTTATATGTTAAAACTGCATCATCAACATCTTCAACTGTTAATTCAAAAGCTACATTTGCGGTCGTAACAGAAGAAGCTATTGTTACAAAAACATCAAGATCTACCGGAATATACGATATTATCGCTGGAGCGTCATTTACTGGTTCTACTATTACCTGGATTTCATCACTGGCTGTCTGGATTCCGTCAGTTATTTCTAAATTTATAAATTCGCTGCCAAACCAGTTTACCGAAGCGCTAAATACGAGAATTAAGCCAGTATTCGTAATACTAACTTCCGTATTACCACTCCAGCTTACGCTCAATTCCTGTGGATCACCATTGGTGTATGTCTCCAGGTTCAGGCTGGTTGATTCATCTTCATTGAAGCTGATGTCCCCTGGCAGATAAAAATATAATGGCGGATCAGTTACTGTAATATAATCTGTTTTTACTTCCGTGGAACTTTCTCTGGTTATTTCATCAGTAACCGTGAGGCTTACGGTATATAAACCCGCTTCCTGATAAGTCCAGGCAGGATTTTGTTCACTGGAATCTATCTCACCATCATTTTCAAAATCCCATTCCCAGGTGGTGGCATTGCTGGTAGAAAGGTCAGTGAATTGAATTTGCTGCCCTGATTCCACTTCTGTATAATTTACTTCAAAATCTGCGATTAGAGGTATATACTGACCGGTTAGAGCATGGATTGGCAGTAAGTTTGGAGCAGAACCAATTTCTCCACCTGGAATTGTCTGTGTAGTAAAGCTCACGCTGCAAACAAGGTCTTGACTTTGATCCCAGACGGCAAACTCCAAAGTTTCAACTTCTTCTCCCTGAACATTAATTACTGAAATTGCTATATCTCCAGAAGTTACAACATTTCCAACCCCTCGGCATTCACAATCTACGAAGGCTCCAACTTCATCGCCCTCAGAAGCCGTTTCTCCATCTATTCTAACCTCGCAATAAGCGACACAGGAATTATTATAGGACACTACTTCCCAAGGTCTGGGGAAGCTTTCCAGGTCAATTACAGTGATATAATCTTCTTTAAGCTCAGTCGCAGTTATTCTACCAGCTTCATCAGTTACCGTCAGGCTCACGCTGTAAACTCCCGGCTCATCATATATCCATACAGGATTTTGCTCATAATTGTCTATTACTTCGTCATTCTCAAAATCCCATTCCCAACTGGTTGGATTTCCTGTTGAAAAATCTGTGAATTCTACTGTTAAAGGTGCCAAACCTGAAACAGGATCAGCAAAGAAGTCAGGAATTAGTAACGTTTCTTCCTCAATATTCAAAGTAATCATTGTACTACCATAACCGGAAGCTGATGCTTCTATTACAGAATAGCACGCAAAATCTGCTCCAGCAGCAGCAAAAACATCGAATTCTACGAAGGATTCATTAGCAAGAACAACAACTTCAGAAGGCACTGTTATGCAATTCGTGTTTGATGAACTCAGGTCAACGACTAAATCTTCATCTGAAATATTGCTCAGAGTTATTCTCGCCAGAGAGCTTCCATTTAGTGGAATAGCTAATGGATCTGCTGAGAAGATTAAACGATTGATTTCGGAACATGTAATTTCAACAACTCCAGGAAGCGTAGGATAGCTGTTTTTAAAATAAAACTCAATATCAGAGCCTATTTGTTCTGTCCAGTCACCTGTCCAGTCATTTGGAGCAATTGCCCAATGCCAATCACCCGTACCCCAGTCACTAATTTTTATAAATCCACCATCATAACCACCCCCAGGTATCCATTCCAGAGTTCCATCACCATCTGCGCTCCAATTATCACTGTTATTATCGAAGTTACTCTGATGTAAATCGCCAATATTTACACTATCAAGGCTGCCATCATCAGCTCCGTAACGCATTTCGGTTTTTATTCGTAATTGTTGCACATTAGCAAGTATATATTCAAATACAAGTGGTTCTACTCCAAATGTATCTGAACTGAGTGGAATTGTGAAAAGTTCCCACATATCAGCATTTTCAGGAGGTCCAAAGGCTACGCTTACTACTTCCGGTACAGCAACAATATAATCTATTTTTGTTTCAGTATCAGTATTGAATCCATCTCCGACAATTAATGATACCGTGTAAACTCCTTCTTCAGAATATACACACGAAGGATTTTGATCGTAAGAATCAATCGTGCCGTCATTCTCAAAGTCCCATTCCCAACTGGTTGGATTTCCTGTTGAAAAATCTGTAAATTCTACTGATAAGGGTGCTAAACCCGAAACAACATCTGCAAAGAAATCTGTTATCAATAATGATGGGCTCACGATTACTTCCACATCATCTGACGCTATTGCTCTGGTCTGCTGATCATCCACAATGAAGGTTAATGTTTCGCTGCCACTCCAATTCTCCACAGCTTCCAGAATCACCATCAGACCTGTTATTGTTACAATAACATTAACGTTGTTTTCCACGCTCAGCTCTAAGTCCGCAATGTTCACAATGTCCACATCGCCCACAAACTCACTGAAATCCACTTCCAGGCTATCATTTTCTAAAAAGATGAAATTAACAGGAAGTTCAATTGTCGGTGCATCATTCACTGGAGTAACGATTATTTCCACATCATCGGAAGCCGTTAATCTTACCTGCTGATCATCAACTGTAAAAGTTAAAACCTCATTTCCATTCCAGTTTTCCGATGCTCCCAAAGTCACCAGCAAACCACTGATTTCAACTGTGATATTTTCTATATTGTCACATGTAATCACCACCTCATCACCGTTCACATCATCCACATATTCACTAAAATCTATTTCCACAATGCTGTCTTCTTCAAATATGAAGTTGTCTGGCAGTTCAATGGTGGGCGCATCATTCACAGAAGTAACGATTATTTCCACATCATCGGAACCAGTTAATCTGCCCTGCTGATCATCAACTGTAAAAGTTATAACCTCACTGCCATTCCAGTTAGCTGTTGCAGTAAAAGTTACCAGGTGATCATTGATCTCCACAAAAACATTCTGATTTCCGGCACTGGCTATAGTAAGTTCATCACCATCTACATCAAATATATAGGGTGCAAAATTCACAATCAGACTGTCATTCTCAGGAAATGAAAAACTTGGTGGCAAAGATATTACAGGTGGATCATTCACTGGTGTTATGATCACTGCCACTATATCTGAAGCTATTAACCTTTCCTGCTGATCATCCACCGTAAAAGTAACATTTTCTGTGCCATTCCAGTTGTTTGGATTGCTCAATGTTACCATATACTCATCAATACCTACTGTGATATGAAAACCTCCACTGCGGGTGATCAAAAGCGAATCACCATCTATGTCGGAGATATAAGGAGTAAAGTCAATAACAACACTGCCGCCTTCTTCAAATGTGAAGCTCTCAGGCAATTCAATTGTCGGCGCATCATTCACAGGAGTAACGATTACTTCTACATCATCAGAAACAGTTAATCTTCCCTGCTGGTCATCCACAGTAAAGGTCAAAATCTCGCTTCCATTCCAGTTCACATCTGCTGTGAAAGTTACCATCATTGCAGCAATATCTGCTTCAATAAATTCATTACCAGTAATTGTAATTACTAAGTCGTCTCCGTCTATATCGTTCACGAAGTCCATTAAATTTATTTCCAGAGGGGTATCTTCTGCAAAAGTAAAATTATCAGGCAGCTCAATTGTCGGTGCATGATTTGCAAATTCTCCCGCTCCCACAAGTGTCACCTGCAATAATGGCTGATTGAAGGAATTATTGATTATGTTTAGTGTATCCTCAAAAGCTCCTTCCGCATCAGGTGTGAATGTCACATAAATTGTATCCTGCTCCCCAACTGAAAGTGTCACAGGCAGTTCGGAATAATCATATTCAAATATCTCAGGTCTGGTCTCGCCAATCAGCACATCCATTATGATCAAATCCACTGTACCATTATTCTGAATGACTACAGGCATAGTGGCATTCTCACCATATAGTAATGAACCAAAATCAAGAGGATTGTCCGAAAGCAGAGTGATCTCTATATCTTCCACAAACCACGGATCAAAGAATACTTCTCCCTTTGCCGGATCTTCATCATCATCATAGATATGAGCATCAATGCTGTCTGCAATGGTAAATTCCCAGATATTATGATAAGCATTGATATCATAAGTGCCATCATTATAGATCTGATAATTACCACCATCATTATTGATAAACGAGTTTATGCCTATTTCTCCGGTTTCTGTTCCCAGATCAGGATTTGCATTTGAAGTGATATATATTCCGTATCCAAGATTTTCTTCAAATACACTTTCCCTGAATACAGGGGAGCTTCCATATATTTTCACCCCATATTGAGAGCTGTATTCACAATAACTATTACTAAAATAGCCTGAATCAGAACTATAGAAATTTATATTTGCGTCAGCATTTCCAGAAATATTACCACCATATCTGATCCGGCAATGATCAAATTCTCCGATGCCAATATAATCTGAAGCTCCCTGTAAATGAATTCCTTCCCAGTCTCCAGGAGCTGGCATTGTAGAATTACCGTCATTATTGGTATCTCCACCAAATTCATCATCCTTTAATGAAGTAAATACAACCGGATTGATTTCTGTTCCGTTTACATCAATTGTGCCATATACATAGATTTCACCAGTACTGGCGAATTTTAGCACTTCATTTTCTGGAATTGTCAACACGCATTCATCAGTGACTGTTAACCTGCCTTCGATTACGTAGGGGAATCCGGTCAATTCACCTGAAAGAACAATGTCTTCACTAATTGTTCCACTTATGCTGAACGCATCGTAAGTGTTTCCGCTACCAGTGTTATTTGTGTATGCCTGGATATCACTATTATACAAATAAACTGCGTAATTACCGTTGTTATTTATTTGGCAGTCATTTATCTGAAGATCGCAGATGCTGGCGTTTATTCCATCATCTCCATTATTATCAAAACTGCTGCCTGAAATATCTACGGCACAATTTCCTGCCCTCAATCCATCCTGACTGCTATATTCACAGATGCTGTTCGTAAAGTATCCCGGACTTGATTGATTGAAATAAATATTCGCATCTGCATTTTGCGAATTATTTCCACCAAACCGTATCCGGCAATAATCAAATTCACCAATGCCATCATTATCTGAAGCACCATATACAAAAAGTCCACCCCAATCTCCAGGCTCAGGTGTTGTTGCACTGCCGTCACCATTAGTATCTCCTCCATATTCATCATCTTCTATAGAGGTAAATACTATCGGATTGATTTCTGTTCCATTCACATCTATTGTGCCATATACATAGATTTCGCCTGTATTGGCGAATTTTACTACTTCATTTTCTGGAATTGTCAACAGACATTCATCATTGACGGTTAACCTGCCACTGATTACATAAGGAAATCCGGTCACTGCTTCTGAAAGTACAATATCGTAATTTACTGTTCCATTAATCCCGAAAGCTTCATAAGTGTTTCCACTACCTGTATTATTTGTGTATGCCTGAAGGTCAATTTGATGCAAATAAGCGGCATAATTACCATTGTTACTAAAATTGCAATCTACTATCTGGAGTTCACTGCCGCTGGCATATATCCCGTCATCACCATTATTGTCAAAACTGCTGCCAGTAACATCTACTACACAATTAGTAGTTTTTATCCCATCCTGACTGCTAAATTCACTTATACTGTTTATAAAAAAGCCGGGATCAGAGTTATCATATTCTACATTTGCATCTGCGTTTCCACCAGAATTACCACCATATCTAATTCTGCAATACTCAAACTCTCCAATGCCGTTATAATCAGCATTTCCATACAGCCAAATACCTTCCCAATCTCCCGGTGCTGGTGAAGTGATATCACCATCACCATTTGTATCCCCACCATATTCATCGTCATTGAGCGAAGTTAAAACCACGGGATTGGTTTCTGTTCCGTTTACAGCTATGGTTCCAAAAACAAGGAATTCTCCAGCGTTAGTGAATTTTAATACTTCGTTCTCAGGGATTGTCAAAGTGCATTCATCATTTACAGTTACTCTCTCTGCAATTACGTAAGGGAAACCAGTTATGGTTTCTGACAAGATAAAATTTTCACTAATTGTTCCGCTGATACCGAAAGCATTGATAGTATTTCCGCTACCGGCATTGTTAGTGATGGGCGTGCTATAATTGAATTCTGCATCTCTCAGATAAGCTGCATAATTACCGTTATTATTAAATTGGCAGCCGTCTATCTGCAGTTCACAGTCGTCTGCATTGATCCCGTCATCATTATTATTGTCAAAGATGCTTCCCGATACATCAACCACGCAGTCAGAAGTTTTTAATCCATCCTGACTGCTAAATTCGCTGATGCTGTTTATAAAGAAACCGGAATCAGAATAATTATAATACACGTTAGCATTAGCATATCCGCTGGAATTTCCTCCATATCTAATCCGGCAATTATCAAATTCTCCAATGCCGTTATAATCAGCACTTCCATAAAGACAGATTCCTTCCCAATCTCCAGGTTCAGGTGAAGTGGTATCACCATCACCATTTGTATCCCCACCATATTCATCGTCTTTTAGCGAGGTTAAAACCACCGGATTGATTTCAGTTCCGTTTACTGCTATGGTTCCATAAACAAAGAATTCTCCACTGCTCGTAAATTTTAATACTTCGTTCTCAGGTATTGTCAATGTGCATTCATCATTTACGTATATTCTCCCTAAAATCACGTAAGGAAATCCTGTTACAGCTCCTGAAAGTATAACATCTTCAGCCACCGTTCCGTTGATACCAAATGCATCGTAAGTGTTTCCGCTTCCTGAATTGTTTGGATAAGGTTGAATAGACATATTAGTCAAATAAGCAGCGTAATTACCATTGTTATTGAATTGACTATTATCAATCTGTAAATCCACATTATCAGCAGTTATGCCATTGCCTTCATTACTGGTAAAACTACTATTGGATATATCTATCGTACAATCATCAACTTTCAAACCATCCTGACTGCTGTATTCACAGAAGCTATCTAAAAAATAAGCTGAAATAGAAGAATGAAAATTGATGCTGGCATCTGAATTAAGTCCAGCATATCTCACTCGACAATAATCAAATTCTCCATTTCCCTGGTAATTATAAGGTCCCCCATTCATATGAATTCTTCCCCAATCTCCTGCTGCCGGTTGAGTTGCTGTGCCATCCCTATTGGTATCTCCGCCATAACTGTCATCCTTGAGCGATGTAAAGATTACGGGATTTATCTCTGTTCCGTTTACATCTATTGTCCCGTTTATGTTAAGATTTCCAGCTCCTGAAAATTTTAGTACTTCTCCTGCCGGAACTGTCAGCACACGACCAGAGGCAATAGTTAAGGATCCTGTGATCACATAGGGAAAACCATTAATCGTTTCACTTAGAATGATATCTTCATTTGCAGTGCCACTAATAGCAAAATAGCTAAAGTAATTTCCGGTTCCGCTGTTACCGG
>Ga0307991_1001782_pt1 | contig 14885 bp, 15 predicted proteins | sample EllFjometagen131_FD_203146 | JGI IMG/M metagenome (GOLD analysis project Ga0307991, IMG submission 203146) | Marine microbial communities from Ellis Fjord, Antarctic Ocean - #131 | ecosystem: Environmental > Aquatic > Marine > Unclassified | place: Southern Ocean | collected 2014-10-08
CCATAACAATTTCATCAACTTTCTTTGATACATCATCCTTTCCAATAAGCAATACACTTGAACTTTTGTTTGTTTTCTTGCCGTGCAATATTATTGAATCAATACCATTAATCCCTTTTGCTTTTTCAACAAATATTTCAATTGGATTAACCTCTTCCTTTAGCAGTTTTGATAATCCCTTGGTTTTTTCACTTATTATGATTTTGTAAACCTTGAACTTAGAGATTTTTATTTCTTCAATTATCCCTGCTTTCACAAGCTTTCCAATAATTCTATATGTTGTTGCAGGGCTTACATTAGCAGTTCTGCCTAGCTCCCTGAGATAAAACTGCTTATCCTTATTCTGCAGAAACACATCAATTATCCTAATAATCTTTTTATCAAACAACTGCTTTAGAATATCAATATCAGCCATCTAAATTAATAATAATAAGAAATATATAAATGTTTTCATTTTTGAAACAATGTTTCATTTATGAATTTTAAATAATCCCAATGCTTCTTCCTCTGCAAAATGAAGCTTTCCAGGAACAATCAGGCAGTGAACTGGCTTCCCAAAATCCTCTTTTAATAATTCTTCAGCATTTCCAGCTTTAATGCATGGATTTAGTGAGCCAAGCCTTGCACATCCAACACAAAACAACCCCTTAGAAAATACTTTTTCTTTTCTTTTCTCCTCTATACTTAATAAATACCCAATAGCCTGATTAATGGTCATAAATCTCTTTTCATCAGGTCTTAAATCCAATAAAATCAAGGTATGCAAACCATTTTTCCTGTTCTCTTTTATTACATCATAAGGTGTTTCTGGATGCCATTTATCTTCTGGAAAGGGAATGCTTGTTGTTTTGCCAAACTTATACAATTGAAGTCCTGTAATGCCAATAGCAGAGAACACAGAAGCATTATGTATAACAATACACTTAATGCCTGCTTTCTCAGCCCTTAACCTTAGGTCAATATGGGTTGTCGCAGACATTGGATCACCTATAACAAGAAAGGCAACATTCTTTTCAAGGGCATGTTTTAATATAGTATCTTCAGCTTTATTTTCAACCAGCTCACGTGACGACAAAATTATCTTTTTTTCATAAAGTTTCTCAAGCTTTTTTACATCACATGATAATATGCTTGTATAGTTTTCCAAATAAATAATATCACATTTCTTAATAGTTTCCAAACCTCTTAATGAGATATCTTTCTCGTCGTAAAGTCCTAACCCAATAAAGTATAATGCCATAAAAAACAGTAACCATAATCAGTATAAATATCTTTTTAATTTCCAAATGAAATATAGCCTACTATCTGGAAAATATATTTTTAATGTTAGAAGTATTTAAATATAAGATAGTTTATTAAAATAAGTATAATTAACTTTGTTGGCGCAAGTTAATAACTAACTATTCTCAAATTGTATTTAACTTACTGAGTTTTAAAACCTAAATTTTATTTAATCAGTTTTTGGCGCAACTAACTAAACTTTTTCTAAGAAAAGTAAAAGCAGAACTATGATATAAATATTATTGTATTAGAATATTTATATTGCAGTATATGTTTTTAGGGGTATCTAAAAAAACAAAAAAAGGGGGTTTGGAAAAATGGATTTTATTGTAGAGAATGCATTAAAAAATACAACAAAAAAAGAATTTCAAGGAGTAGAAGTGAAACAGGCAAACATTAAGGTATTTGGTTCTGGCGGGGCAGGAAATAATATGGTTTCATGGCTCTATAGAAAAGGCATTAAAGGAGCTGAAATAATAGCAGCTAACACAGACCAGCAGCACCTTGATATTTCAGAGGCAGACAGGAAAATCTTAATTGGCAAAGATATTACAAGAGGACTTGGATGCGGAGGCTATCCTGAAAAAGGAGCAGAAGCAGCAAGAGAATCCATTCAAGATATAAAAGATTCCCTTAAAGGTGTTGATATGGCTTTTGTATGCGCAGGAATGGGTGGAGGAACAGGAACAGGTTCTGCACCAGTAATTGCAAAAGTTGCTAAGGAATTAGGTTCTATTGTAATAGGTACAGTTACAATGCCATTTAAAATAGAAAGGGCAAGAGTTGATAAAGCAGAATTCGGCTTGCAGCAATTAAGAGAAGTAACAGATACTGTAATAGTTATTGATAATAATAGATTAGTTGAGATTGCAGGGAACCTTCCAGTTAAGCAGGCTTTTGCAGTTGCAAATGAATTGATTTCAACAATGATAAAAGGAATTGTTGAAACAATAGCTGTTCCTTCACTTGTTAACCTTGACTATGCAGATGTAAAAGCAATCATGACAAATGGAGATGTTGCAGCAATAGGTGTTGGATCTTCTGGCACAAACAATAGGGTTGAAGAAGCAGTGCATGGCGCACTAAGCAATCCATTATTAGATATAAGCTACAAGGGAGCTACAGGTGCATTAATACACATAGCAGGAGGTCCTGATATGACTCTTGATGAGGTTACGAGAGTTGGAGAGCTTGTAACAGAATCAATGGACCAGGATGCAAATGTTATCTGGGGAGCAAGAATAAGCGAGGATTTGAAGGGAAAACTTACTGTAATGACAATTATGACTGGCGTTAAGTCCCCATGGATACTTGGAAAGGCACGAGAGCAAGAAACAAGCGTCGAGATGCAGCAGGTTAATGATGAACTTGGCATCGAGATAGTGCAATGATGGTCACCGTTTAGGTGTTGTTTTCTTTGCCTTCATTTTTAATCACCCCCAATCTTTAAGAATTGAAGGCAAAATTTTTTCTTCATTGCAGCAATGCAATGAAGTTTTTTATTTTTTAAAAATTAAGAAATAATTTCTTTTAGCTCTTTTTCATATTCAAGTTTTAATTTGTGCTTATTGAAAAACCTGCATACATTCTTTACATCCCTTTCAACTAGTTCAAATGTACCTGGGCTTTTAATAGGTATTGAATGGGACAAATCAATGAAAACAGGATTGTCATTAAGGTTAAGGATGTTAAACTCTGAAAGATCACCGTGAACAAAACCAGCTTTATAAAAATTTCTTGTGTATTTTTTAATCTTACTATAACATTTTTTTAGGTCAGCCGGAACATTATCTTTAAGCTTTGGAGCAGCTTCCTTATTTCCAATAAATTCCATAATAAGAATATTGTTAAGGAATGCAATTGGCTTTGGAACTTTTACATCAGCTTCCCTTGCCCTGAATAAATTTCTATACTCACGCTGCGCCCATGCAAATATAATCTTTCTCCTTTGCTTTTTCAGGCCCAAAAAACGTGGGTCATTCCTTATATACTTATACATCTGGTTAAAATCGCATGTTTCCAGCCTGTAAATTTTTAGCGCAACCTTTCCCTCTTTGCCTTTGGCAGAGAAAACATTTGATTCCTTGCCAATCGATATAGGGCTAAGGGAGTCCTCTTCAAAAAAGCCCTTTGATGATAGATTAAATAAATTTCTCAATGTAAAATTATCAAATACATTTCCATAAGTTTTGAACTTCTCTTTTGTTGTTTTGGCCATGTACCTAAAGATTGTTAATTGATTTATATACTTGTTGTTATGTTAATTTTTTACTAAAAGGAGAAAATAAATCATCTGGGGGATATCCTAAATCTTAAAAACTCTGAGACAGTCATTTTTTTATCCTTTGCATAAATTGATGTATGTGAATCCCAGACTACCTTATCATACTCTTTTTTTGCACTTGGAAAATCTCTTAGAAAATCACTATTAAACTTTCTGCCTACATAAGAAAACAATTTCCATGCCTTGTTTTTTATAGCTTCAATAGTAATTATAAGGTCTGTATATCCCCATCTGTTATCATCAACAGAAGGAGGATTTTCACACCTTATACTTGCAGGCATAGTATTGAATGAGTTTTTATCAAGATAATATCTTCCATTCTCCATTCTCCATTTAAAGGCATGCAAAAATATTCCATAACCAACACTGCCAAACCTTCCTTTTTCTTTAGACCAGTCAAAACGGTTGGTTGGATTGAACTTTGACCATTTTTTCCAGAATTCTTCTCTTGAATTGAATTTTTCCCTTCTATATGTTCTTATAATTGGCTTAATTTTCATGTCATATGTATATAAAGGATCCCCATTGAATAAATAATCTGATGGATTACATTCTTCTGAATATATCTTAGTAACAATGCCTTCTCCTCCAACAGGATAATAATATGCTTCCTCAAAAATATCACCAATTTTCAGACGCTCAAGAGAATGCCCTTCAATTCTCTTGGGCTTATTAATAATATTCTCCTCATGAAAAATGATTTTTGCCTCAAGAGTATCATAATCAATTGTATAATCAGGTGATTGTATTTCTAATCCATTTTCATCTCTTTTAGGTCCCATAAATATTTTAAATTCTTTGGACTCATCTAAAAACAATAAAGATGCTAGCCCGTCTATTCCTAGGTGTAAATTAAAACCTCCCCCTTTATGAATATCCCAAGAATTAGAATTTTTAAAGGTACTATAAGGCGAAGCTTTAACCTTGTCCATTAATTCGCTTATTTCTTCTCTTGTTTTGCCAGGATTCATATAAAGAATTGCTGGCAAAATAAGATCTCCATCTGCATAACCCATTTCCACTCAAAAGTGAAGAACTTCTTTATTTATAAAAATCTTTTGTATCAATCAAAACCATTAAATCAAAAAACTTAAAAATAAAGACTAAGTTATGTTTTTTATGATAACCTGGAATGATTTTGAGAAAGTTGACATGCGTGTTGGGACTGTTGTTAATGTAAAGGATTTTCCTGAGGCCAGAAATCCGGCCTACAAACTAACAATTGACTTTGGAGAATTTGGAATAAAAAAGACAAGTGCCCAGATAACAAAACTTTACAAAAAAGAAGATTTAGTTAATAAACAAGTGATTGCAGTTGTTAATTTTCCCCCAAAGCAGATAGCTAATTTTATATCAGAAGTCCTTGTTCTTGGGGTTGTGGGAAATGAAAAAGAAGTAATCCTTCTTAAACCAGACCAGAAAATAGAAAATGGATTAAAAATTGCATAAAACCAAAGCTTTTTATAGGCCAAATCCATATTCTTTTCTGTGCAAATAAAGTCCTTTTACAAGCCATAACATCTTGTTATGCAATGAATTTAAGGTACTCTTGCATAAAACAGCCCGTCACGAGAGTACTCAATGGAGCTAACGATAAATTCAAGCAATGAGCTTGGGAGTTAGTGTTTCGGGCAACAAACCATTTAATATTCATAAAAAACAGTATAGAGCAAGCTAAGAGCTTTATTCACTATTATCATTCATTTAACAATTTATTTTTTGAAAAAATAGGAAAAAACATAGTTTAAATTAAAACTATAAAGCTTGTTCTGTATTAAAAACAAAGAAGGAGTTATCATGTTCATAGATTCATTAGCTTTAGCAAAACAAAGCATTAGTTAATTGTATAATCTATTAACTCTTTCTTCAACATTAAGTAGAATACACGGAGGAAATTAAAATGGCAAAGATAAGTCAAGTATCATCAAAATACATTGTTCACACAATAATTGAAATTGATGGAATTGTTGATAAACCAGATGTAATTGGGGCAATATTCGGTCAAACTGAAGGACTCTTGGGGGCAGATTTAGAACTAAGAGAATTGCAGAGAAGTGGAAGAATTGGAAGAATTGAGGTTAATTTAGAGACAAAATCAGGAAAAACAAGTGGTTCAATACTAGTACCCTCATCTTTAGATAAGGCAGAAACTTCTATAATAGCAGCTGCATTAGAGGTAATCCAAAAAATTGGTCCTTGTACTGCAAAAATTAAGGTGCAAAATATAGAGGATGTAAGAGTTTCAAAAAGAAGATTTGTTATAGACAGGGCAAAGGATCTCTTGAAAGCAATGATGGACAATGTTATCCCAGACAGCCAAGAGTTGGCAGATGAGGTAGCGTATTCTGTGAGGGTAATGGAAATACAGGAATATGGAACAGATAGGCTGCCAGCAGGACCATCAATAGATGAATCAGATGAAATAATTATCGTAGAGGGAAGAGCAGATGTCCTGAATATGCTGAAGCATGGCTTTAAGAATGTGATAGCAGTAAATGGAACATCTGCACCAAAATCAATAGTTGATTTATGCAAAAAGAAAACATCCACTCTTTTTGTAGATGGCGACCGCGGTGGTGATCTCATAATCAAGGAAATTACAAGCATGGCAGAGATAGACTATGTCACAAAAGCACCAGATGGCAAGGAATTAGAAGAGATTACAAAAAAGGAAATCCATAAAGCATTAAGGGGCAGAATTGCAGTTGAGCAGGCAAAACTTGATATAAAAGAAACTAATGGAAATACAAGACCGGGAAAACCAAGAATACAATCAGGACAAAGATCAAGGTTTACCCCAAGAAGGCCAGAGCAAACTAGAAGACCCGAGCAAACCAGGAGGCCAGAGCCTTCAAGGCCAGTGAAAATATCTGCAGAGGAGAAAAAGACTTTCAAGGATATGCTCGAAGATCTTATTGGGACTCGTGGTGCTTATATTCTTGACACAAAACTTAACATTCTTGGAAAAGTGCCAATAACGGAACTACAGACAACTATTAAAAGTCTTAAGTCTGGCGTTCATGCAATTGTCTTTGACGGATCAATAGACAGAGACCTTGTCAGGGTTGCAGAGAAGACAACAGTTAAATACATAGTGGCAATGGATTCCAAAATAAAGTCCAGTGACACAAGAATAGCTATCCTTACAAGCAATGACTTGTAAGTTTTTTATTTATTTTTATTTCTAATAATTACTGATTCGAAGAACCTCTCTTGAAATTTAGTTAATGTCTTTATCTGGTCATCATTGTATGTAATATTTTCTGGGATTACAATTAGTTTATCATCGTCATCATCTGTCCTGTGAATAACTGCAATACATTTGCCTGTAAATTTTTTAATTGGTTCAAAAACACCCAAAACATATGCATCTAATTCATCTCCATCAGGAGCTTTTACACCAGGAATATAGCCATAATTCACAGGATAAATAAACTCCCATTTTGGATGTTTGCTTCCCATTGGACGGTCAATCTTTACATTAACTTTTTTTCCTAAAAATTTGGTTGCATAACTCATAACTATTAGTTTTAGATTAATATTAATAAAATTATCTAAAAAATATTAAAACATTTTATTCCACTAGTCTATGGATAATGGTTTATAATGGGATAAAATGTGCTCAAGAGTGAGGAGGTCGAGCATGCTGCCAGTCTATGACTGACAGTGCCTCCGAACTTTTGACAAATAAAAAAAGAAATTTATCAGCACTGGCCACCAGTTGATGTTGATGATTCTTCTGAAAATCCAAATCCTGGTGAGGGATTTGCTGATGAAAGCTTTTCATTGCATTCAGCCGGCTTATTCTTGAATCCTGTGCAGATTGCATTAAGCAGGCTTGCAGGGTCTCTTCCACTTTTTGCCGTTACTCCATTTATTACTAATCCGGGAGAGCCCGTGATCCCATATTTCTCATTTAACTCTTTATCAACATCAAACAACGGGAATCTTCCACCACTCCATGTTGACTCATCATTAAATTTTTCTGTTATCTTGAATTCAGCATCTGTTTCTGTTATGCATGAATCCAATTTTCCATCAAGCCCAACCTCTTTAAGGCAGTCATCTGTTTTTTCATCTTTCAAAAAACATGCAAGGTAATCCATGTATTTGTCATTATACTCTTTCTGTATGCAGTACTGCAATGTCTGCTCATCAAGCTCTTTTTTGCCGTGCATTGCATAACTGCAAAACCTTATATTAAAATCAATTTTATCACCCAATAATCTTGCAACAGGAAGCATTCCCTTTTCAATCTGTGTTCCATATGGGCAGTGAGACATAACAAACATTTCTACTTCTGGCTTATCTTTTTTAGGCATGCACTGCCAGCTTTTTTCGCAATCTGGGTCATCACAATCAATCAAGCCATCACTATCATCATCTTTTCCATCATTGCAGACTGTTTCCATGCATGCTGGATTTGTCTTGCATGATTCATCATCACAATCTATTTTTCCATTATCATTATCATCTAATTTATTATCGCATATCTCTCCTGTAGGGTCAAAGTTTGAACCAATCTTTAATGAAAGGTAGTCTCCTTTTTGCTCAAGAAATTTTTCTACTTGGGAATAATTTCCTTCCTGTTTTATAGACTCATTATTAAATAATATTGCAGGAAGAACTTTTACATCTGTTTCACCATAAAGTTTTTTACCTTCTTCACTCATATAATCTATATTCCCAAAGCTTAAATCAGGAAACAATCCTTCTAACTGGGTTACAATATTTGAAACCTGGGCACATTCTTTGCATCTTTCATCATTTAATACAATAATATCAAATGTGTTGCTGTTTAAATTATCTTTTGAATTGTTACCAAGGTTTCCTGGTATAAATTTAATAACCAAAACAATAAGAATTAAAACAACTATTGATATCAATAAATGTTTCTTTTTTATTTTAATCACAAAATCCTTTTCTTTCATTTTAAACCCCCATTACTATGCTCTGCATTTATCTGCAAATTCCCTAAGATTTTCAATAGACATTGCTCCAGTATGCTCTACACCATTTGGGCAGATGAATTGAGGAACATAACCTTTCATTACATCAGCAAAACAATTATTTAATAACTCCTGAGATTTTGAATCACTGCCTGTTGCCCAGTAGAAATTATAACCCTGTTCTTCTAAATCCTTAACCAAAGGTTTCATATTTGCACAATGGGGGCAGGAGTCAGAATAAACAAAAATTACAGCATCCCTTGGTATGTCGTATTTTGTGATGCATTCATTATCAACAGCACTCGCTGTTATTGGTGTTATTTCTGATTTAGGTAAAATCTCTTTTTCTTCAAAAATTTTAATATCTGACTTATCTCTTAGAATATCCAAATAATCACTAAAAGCTGTATTCTGCTTTTCTAGTTTTAGTTTTTCTTCTATATCCTGCATTGCATCTTCCAGTTTAATTGTTGTTTCTGACTTTTTGTCCAACAATTTAATAATATGGTATCCAAACTGTGTTTCAACAACAGGAGATATTTCTCCAACATCAAGTGCAAAGGCAACATCTTCAAATTCCTTTACCATCTGACCTCTGGCAAAATATCCTAAATCACCGCCTTCTGATGCAGATGAGCATGTTGATTTTTCCTTTGCCAGCTCAATGAAATCAGCTCCATCATTCAATTGTTTTAATATTTCCTCTGCTTCCTCATCTGATTCAACTAAAATATGCCTTGCCCTAACCTGTTCAGGTATAACAAATTCATTCTTATTATTTTCATAGTACTCCTTAACTTCAGAACTGCTGATAACTATCTTAGAAAGAACAGTTTTGTTCAATAACTCATTTATTGTTAGCTGTTTCCTGTAATAATCCTCTAAAAACTCCATTGTTAGATTTTGTTCTTCAAGAGATTTCTCGAAATCCTCTTTTGAAAGTCCTGATTGTATTATTGAATCCTCAATCACTTTTGATAATTCTTCTGCAGTTACAGAAATTCCCTGTTTTTTGGCTTCCTGCAAAAGCAACAACTCATTAATAGACTGGTTTAAAATCATTTCTTTTGTTATAAACTCCTTGTATTCTGCTGGAACACGGTCATATTGCTCATTAATATTTTGTGTTGTAATAACCTCGCTATTCACAGTAGCTGCAATATCGCCTGATGGGCCTTCATTTGTATTAAAATACCAAAGGGCTGCAATAGAACCTAAAATAGCTACCCCAATAATTGCTAAAATAACATAATTATTTTTCTTTGTTTTCTTTTTTTTAGAAATACTAGCGGTCTTAGTACTAAATTTTCTCATTTTTACACTGCTTTTTCTTTTAATCACTTTATTTACCAAAATAATCACCCCTTATGAATACTTCAGAAAAAACTAGATAAATATAAACCTTTCGAAAATTCTTTAAACAAAAAGATATAAATACCAAGATTAATTCTCAGATGTAAAATGAGGAAAAAACACGAGAAAAAGAATAAGATAGGGTTTTGGTTAGCTCTTTTTATAGCTTTTATTATGTTAACCAGCACCATTGGCTATGTCTTTAAGGGTGACTCAAAGGAAAAATATGGTGACTTCTCATTTTCAAGAGGGGATGACCAAAGATGGCATACAAAAATCAATGGAAAACAACTTGCTTTTAATTATTTTCCATCAGAGCTTGAAAGAATTAATTTAAGCAATGAGATCATTGACAAAATAAAAAATACAAACATGGTTTATTTTACACATGATCCTGAAAACCGTTATAGCGGAGATATTGCCTTGTTAAAGGAAATGTTCTGGCCATATTTTCGAATATATGCTAATAGTGGGCTTACAGTAAATAATACTCTTGGTCTGCCAATAGTTGGCTGTAATAATGCAACAAATACATTACCAGTAATCTACTTCAAGGAATCAAATCAAACAGGATTTTACCTTGATAATAACTGTATTATCTATGAACTAAGGTCAGAAGATGATTTTACTGCACTTAAAGAGAGATTGATTTATGCATTATTTGATGTTATTGAGTGATTTAAATGATAAAAAAAGAGGTACCAGAGTCTGAAGTTAATTTATTAGAACCAGATGAAAAAAAAGAGGCTGATAAAAATAGCAGTAGAAATATCATAATTGCTGTTATTGTAATTCTTGGACTTATTGTATTATTCTTCAGCATAAAATACCTTTATCATCCAGAGACCAATGAAGATAGTTATATGTATAATGGATTTAAATTTACAAAGATTTCAAATCTCTGGTTTACAGAAGTTCAGATTAATGATAAACTTTTCAGAATTTCCATGAGATATTCCCCTAGAGAGCTGGAGCATATTAGTGTTGAACCAGACACATATGAAAAAATTGTAAATTCAAAAAAGATTTATTTTACAGTTCCAGGAAATCTTAGTTCTGTGGCTGTTCTTGCTATTACTGAATTAGGAAGGATAGTTGGTACGCGTTATGGAATATTAAACATACCTTCCCAGAGTGCCCTTGCAGATGCTAGTGATAATGAAACTTTTGTTAAGACTTGCAAGGACGCTGTTAATGGGACAGGAGTCATATTTTTTAATACTGGAAACACAACAGTAGTTTATTCTGATAAAAATTGTGTTATTATTCAGGGAGAGGATGATTGGGATATTGTAAAAGCAGCAGACAGGGTTACATTTGGTCTTCTTGGAATAATGCCTAGATAGAAACTTTTAAAAGTATCTTTAATAATATTCTTTTTATGCCGCACTATTATTCAGAAAAACAAACAAGCCCATTAAGGCTTGAAAAAATAAAAGCTGTTTTAAGGGGGAGATTATTTGAGTTCTACTCTGGTTCAGGTGTTTTTTCAAAGAAAAAAGTAGATAATGGAACAAAGGTTCTTGTTGAAAATTGTGTTGTTAAAAATAATTGGAAGATTTTAGACCTTGGCTGTGGATATGGTGTTATTGGTACTGTTATTGCAAAAATGTTTCCAAAAACAACTGTTTTAATGGTTGATGTAAATAAAAGGGCATTAAAACTTTCTAAAATGAGCCTTGAGCTTAACAATATTGAAAATACTAAAGTAAAATACAGCAATCTTTATTCAGGTGTAAAAGAAAAATTCAACACAATTATTGTTAATCCGCCAATAGCAGCAGGTAGAAAACTCTGCTTTAGGATTATTGAAGAATCAAAAGAGCACTTGGAGAAAAATGGATTATTGCAATTGATTGCCAAACATCGCAAAGGAGGAAAAATGCTTGGTGAGAAAATGCTTGAAGTTTTTGGGAATATGGAAGAAAAAGCAAAAAGCGGCGGTTATAGGTTATATATATCTAAAAATTAAAGTTAGGAGGCAAAATGGAAAATATAGATGAGAAAAAACTTTATGAAATTCAGTTTGTGCAGCTGATTTTTAGCCTGAAAACCAGCGCAATAATGCAGCTTGGAAAGATAGCAAACCCTTTAACAGGCAAGATTGAGCGAAATTTAAATGAGGCAAAATATACTATTGACATGCTGAACATGATTAAGGAAAAAACAAAGGGCAATTTGACATCTGATGAGCAAAAAATAATTGATGATGCTGTTTTTGAACTGCAGATGAACTACATTGATGAGGTTAAAAAAGACGAAGAAGAGAAAAAAGAAACAAAACCAGAAGAAAAAGAAGAAACAACTGAAAAAGGGACAAAAGAACAAACAGAAGAAGGGCAAAAACCAGAAGTTGAAGAAAAAGAAAAAGCTGATGAAAGCAAAGAAAATGTAGAAAAAGAGAAAAAGCCTGAGAAAAAATCAGGAAAAAAGAAATATTCAAAAGCTAAAAAGAAAAATGAAAACAAAGCTTGAAAAAGCTCTTGATGAGATGCAGGAAGAAGAGCTTAGAAAGAAGAATAAAAAGAAGCTTAATATAAAAAAAGAAAAAAAACTGCAGTATTACAACAATTGGAATAAGGATGACAAAGAGGCCAGTAAAACAAAACAGGACAAACAGTCCAAATTAAAGAAATTTTGCTTTTAAACCAATAAAGAGAAAGCTTTATAAAAATTGAAGTTATGTTTGTGTTTGGGGGTATTAAAATCAAATATAAGAAGAAACAACCTATTTCAGCATTAAAAGATGGGGATAAGGTAGACGATGTCTTTGTTGTAAAGATAAAGAAAACAATGTCATCCTATGCAAAGGGATTCTTTTTCCAGCTGATTTTATCAGATAGCAGCGGCAAAACCCTTGATTATAGGTATTGGGGCAGCCAGGATGAAAAAAAAGTAAGATCACTTTACGATTCAATAAAATCTGATTCTGTTGTGCATGTGCAGGGAAAGGTTTCTATTTATAACAAAAAGCTTCAATTAGCTACAAATGAGCCATTTATAATTGAGCCATTAAAAGAGGAAGAATATGACAAGGCTGATTTCATAAAGCCAGCAAGAAAAGATATTGATGATATGTATACTGAACTAAAAGCAGCTATTGATGATGTTAAAAATCCAGACATAAAAAAATTGCTTGAAAATATATTTAATGAGCCTGCTATGGAAGCAAAATTCAAGACACATCCTGGTGCAATTGAAATACATCATAACTGGGTAGGGGGATTATTGGAACATACTTTAGAAGTATTGAAATATTCATTATTAAGCTTTGATTTATTTCCAGTTTTAAATAAGGACTTACTAATTGCAGGGGCATTGTTGCATGATATAGGAAAATTAGATGAGCTTGAAGTAACCTCAAGGATTAAAGGCTCTGATTCAGGGCAGCTGATTGGCCATATTGTCCTAAGCACTATATTTGTTTCAAATAAGATGGACAAGCTTGGCCTTGACAATAATTTAAAAAATAAACTGCTTCACATAATAGTCAGTCATCATGGAAAAACAGAATATGGCTCACCTAAACAGCCGATGTTTCCAGAGGCAGTTGTTATTCATTATGCAGATGAGATGAGCTCAAAAATAGCTGAAATAACTGAATTTATCAAGAACTCAATAGAAGACACAGAAGATAACTTTATGTACCACCGGAGAAAGCAGCATAACATATATTTAAAGTAAGATAAAATGTAGTATTACAGAAAAAGAACAATAGTTTCTAGCAAAATTTTTAAAGAAACATTTAAATAACTTAAACTTGTTCTCATTAGGAACATGAAGAATAAAATAATTAATATTGAGAATCTTATTCCTGATACATCTGTTATAATAGAGGGGCTTGTATCAAACAGAATAAGCAAGAAAGAAATAATCCCAAACTCTGTTATAATACACGAGGCGGTTCTTGCAGAGCTTGAGCACCAGGCAAACCAGAATAAGGAAACAGGAGTGCTTGGCCTTGAAGAACTTAACAAAATAAGAGAGCTTTCAAAAAAATTTGGGTTTAACTTTGAATTTTCTGGGAAAAGGCCAAATGCTTATGAAATTAAATACGCACACCTTGGAGAGATTGATTCATTGATAAGAGAGCTTGCTTATAATGAGAATGCAAGCCTAATGACCTCTGATAAAACACAGGCAAGGGTTGCAGAAGCAAAAGGAATTAAGGTTATATTTATTGAAATAAAAAAGCTTTTCAAAAAACTGAAACTTGAAAAGTTCTTTGATGAAGCAACAATGAGCGTTCACATTAGGGAAAATGTTATTCCATATGCAAAAAAAGGAATGCCCGGAAAATGGAAATTTGTTGCTGTTAATAAAACAAAACTCACAAGAGAAGATATAAAAGATATAAGCCATGAAATAATTGAGGAATCAACTATAGCGAAAGATGCTTTTATAGAAATAGAGAGACCTGGCTCAACAATAGCCCAAATTGGAAAGTTTAGGATAGTAATAACAAAGCCCCCATTTTCAGATGGCTGGGAAATAACAGCTGTCAGACCTGTAAAAACACTTTTATTAGAGGATTACAAACTTTCTGACAAATTAAAGCAAAGAATTTCAGAGCAGGCAGAGGGAATTTTAATAGCTGGCTCGCCAGGAATGGGGAAGTCAACATTTGCACAAGCTTTAGCAAAGTTCTATTCGGAAAAAGACAAGATTGTGAAAACAATAGAAGCTCCACGTGATTTAGTGCTGCCAGACAGCATAACCCAATATGCTATCTCACATGGAAGTGCACAGGAAATTCATGATGTACTGCTTTTGTCAAGGCCAGATTACACAATCTTTGATGAAATGAGAAACACTGCGGATTTTCAATTGTTTGCTGATTTAAGATTATCTGGAATTGGCTTAGCTGGAGTTGTTCATGCAACCAATCCAATAGATGCTATCCAGCGCTTTGTCGGAAGAATTGAATTGGGTGTTATACCCCATGTTATAGATACAGTAATATTCATAAAAGATGGTTTCGTAGATAAGATATTAAGCCTAAAAATGGCTGTTAAAGT
>Ga0307991_1001783_pt1 | contig 14884 bp, 12 predicted proteins | sample EllFjometagen131_FD_203146 | JGI IMG/M metagenome (GOLD analysis project Ga0307991, IMG submission 203146) | Marine microbial communities from Ellis Fjord, Antarctic Ocean - #131 | ecosystem: Environmental > Aquatic > Marine > Unclassified | place: Southern Ocean | collected 2014-10-08
TTCCCACAAAGCTGGAACATGGTACTTGGCAATGATGTTAAAAGACCCGCATTTTTTACGAGCATTTCGGGGATCCAATTTCAATTTTTTTCCTAACCCTGAACCCTGAACGTTGAACCGTGAACGGTTACCCTTTTTAATTGCAATAAATAATAATACAGGCCAACCCGGAGGTTGAGCCGGGCAGGGTTTTCTTTGCTTCGCTACGAGAACGCTGCCGCTCACCTTGTTAGCAGAGCAAATTTATGAAATTTAACTAGACTATCGCCGACTTTGACGTTTCCTCTCTTTTAACTGTTATCTTATGTTCTTTTGAAAGAAGCTTTTTTAACAATATAAACCTGTCAGAACTGATTAAATCTTAATAATTCGTAAAAGTTCAAGTAGCCACAAAGGCACAAAGCCAGAAAGAATAGATATATGTTTTTACCTCTTGTCTAAGAAAATGCAGTTTTTGACTTTAAATTACTTCCTTCTTTCTGCGTGAGTTCACGCAGAAAGAAGGAAGTAAAAAGGGACATCAAAAAATAATTTCATAATCTTCGTGACTTGGTGTCTTGGCGGCAAGATACCTGAGTAATTACGATAATTCAAAACCTTTTCCTTAAGAGACCTATGAGAAAAATTTTAAATTTATATATCTTTAACGAAATGGTCCCAAATTTTGCAACCAGCCTTCTGGTTTTTTCATTTATTGTGCTTGCCGGCAGGATATTGAGATTAACGGAATGGATGATCAATCACGGAATACATCTGTCGCATGTCATATTAATAACCCTTTATACGCTTCCGTATGTCCTTTTTTACACATTGCCTATGGCGACTCTCCTGTCTTCAACCATTGCCTTTTCAAGGCTCAATGAAGATAATGAGATAATAGCCTTAAAGTCATCCGGCGTCAGTGTGTCTCAGTTAATACCGCCTGTATTAACCTTCTCCATCATCAGTTGTATCTTAGCCTTTCTTACATCCATTTACCTTATTCCAGTAAGCAATCATTCCCTTGCCCGTCTTCTATTTGAGGTAGCCAGATCAAACACAAGCATAGGGATAAAAGAGGGTGTCTTCAATGACAGCATACCCAACATAGTTATGTACGCAAATCATGTATCACCTCAAGATCATTCAATGGAGGGTTTGTTTATATTTGACGAAAGAGATCCTGATCTTTCCAATACCATTATAGCAAGAAAGGGAAATATCTATTCCGATTCACAGCAGATGTCTATCAATCTCCATCTCGTTGACGGATCGATCTTTATGATAGGCAAGGAATTAGATGTATCCCGAATATTGCAGTTTAAATCTTACTACCTAAATATAGGGCTGGGCGACATAATGGGTAAATTCTCATCACAGAGAAAAGGGAGAAAAGAGATGACCGTATCTGAGCTCAGGGATAGCCTTAAACATACCAAAAAAGGGACAGTTAAACATAATAAATTGTCAATAACATTGCAGAGAAAATTTTCTATTCCATTTTCGTGTTTACTTCTGGGAATTATCGGCTTTCCCCTCGGTCTAATGATGAAAGCGAAGGGCAAATCCTGGGGCATTGCATTAAGTATCGGAATTTTTATATTTTATTATACCTTATTAACCGGGTCTGATAGTTTAGGGGAAACAGGTAAACTGAACCCTGTTTTTGCCATGTGGATACCAAATACAGTATTGGGGCTTATTACAATTATACTGCTTTGGAAGAAATCACGGGATTTTTAGGATATTTTCCTTTACAATTTATATCAATGGCTGGGTAAAAGTTTCATCTGAAATAATTCCGTCTCCTATCTTTGTAACGGGCCCTCTCATCAGAATAGAAAAATCCTTTGACACGGTGATTTCAATTTTACCCCCAGGCATATGAACATCTATGCGAGAATCACATAGACCTAACCTGAAGGCGACACCTGCTGCTGCGCTACTACTGCTGCCTGATGCCAGCGTATACCCTGCTCCTCTTTCCCAGATCTCGATCTGAATGTTTCCTCGATCAATAATTTTCATAAACTGTACATTTGTTTTATTAGGAAAACAAGATTCCTTTTCTATTATTGGACCTAACTGTTTGGCCTCTTCAGATGAAACCTCATCGCAAAGGATAACACAATGCGGATTTCCTATTGTGGCGGCACAAAAAAATAAATTTCTTCCGTTGATGTTAATTTTTTCATTTATTACGTCTCTTTGTGGCCCTTCAACTGGTATTAATTGGCTATCAAAGCTTACCCTACCCATATCAACAGTGACACCCTTCCCCATTTTGTGTACCTGACAGCTTACCTTACCTCCTAAAGTTTTTATAGTGAATTTTTTCTCGCTAACCAAGTTGTTGTCCCACAGATAACGAGAAAATATCCTTAAGCCATTACCGCTTTTCTCTGCCTCGCTCCCATCAGGGTTAAAAATACGTAAGGCAAAATCGCATTCCTTCGTTTCTATTGGTCCAAAAAGAATTCCGTCTGATCCGATGCCATAATTCCTATGACAAATCAATCTGATTTCATCGGTTGTTAATTCCTCGGCAGTATCTGAAGGATTCACCACAATGTAATCATTTCCAAGGGCATGATATTTAGAAAATTTCATCTGTACACCTTTTTCTTTTTAAAGTTTAGAATAATCTGTAATTCAGACCTCGTCATTATCATTATACAAATGACTGGAGATCTTTATATCACGCGGGATTGCAAATTAATTGGACATCAGTTCGGTCTGGGTTCAGAGTTCAGGGTTCAAAGTTCAAGGTTAACAGTTTTGCGCTTTTTCCCTTAACCATTAATTCCATTGGGTTAATACCACGAGAGCTCAACCTCTTAACCTCTGAACCGTGAACCTTTTAACCCAACTCCTGGGTTGGAAACAGATGTTTATGTCCAAAATGTTACACCATTATACGCTATAAATTACGAGGTCTGTAATTGTTGTTTCCCGGTATCTAATCAGCCACTAAGACACGAAGACACGAAGAAAAGACTGATATAAATAAAGAAATACATATGTGGCTAAGTTTTCTCAATAATGTCAATACGCCACATATCAAGCATGCCCATCAGTGCAATAATTACATAATCTTTGTGGCTTTGGTGATACCGACAAGGCATTAAAATATACAGACTCCTTAATTATAAGTCAAAGCAAAACGTGCCAATCTGCATATTCTACATAAGCCCTGGCACAAATAACCAAACGCTCTATGATGGTCGTTCTAAGGCCTCATGCGCTGCTCAGAGCGTTTCGTATGTTATGCAAGGGGGGTAATAGCCTGGATGATATTAAAATGACTGAGAGTTGTCTATATTTATCTAAAAAAACACTGGGTAGCCGACAAACATATGCGGCTCGATAGATAATTCGAGGAATAAATTGTCAAGTGAACAGCGGAATAACACGGGACCAACAATCCACTTGGACCTGCCTACCGGCAGGCAGGTCCAAGCGAACTTAATCACTTACTCAAGCAAGGCTCCGTACTTACGTAAAATATCCTCCTTCGTGATTGTGTCGGCAACTCCACGGGGCTTAAGAACTTTCTTGCCACAGAGGATCAGAAGTTCATAGAGATAAAATATGGCGTAGCGATCATGGTGAAAAACAATATATTTATTGGAGTTTTCCTGGCGTACTTTCTGGCGGAACTTTCTGATACCTGTATCCTCACCTGTCTCTTCAAGCTCTTCCTGCTGAATCATCCAGTCGCGGAAGGCTCTTGTCAGCGCCATGGTTATAATAGTAAGATAGGCATGGACAAGAAAGCCGGCCTTGCTGTTTTCCGGAGGCCTTTTGATGAACCACCCCTGTTTTGATTCCCTGAACAGGAAGTTTTCGATCTCGCTACGGGCATCGTAGCCGTCGTAAACTTTTAACGGTTTGTTGACAGGTCCATTGGTTAAAATAACCATCGTTTTAATATCAGGATTATTTTCCCTGTAAGGATCATGCAAAACAACCACCGCGTTAATCAGATTGGGGCTGAAATCGTTTCTGTTTTCATGACTGCCGCCTCCAAGTTCACTGTAGAATCCAGCAGTGCTCAGCCCCTCAATCCCTGCAACGTCCCAAGTGTCGGTTACCTGTTTTCTCCTTTTTCCATGCCCCGTTGTTCTATTACGCTTTCTTGTGACGCATAGAGCGGTTTCAACCAACGACAGGGCATCATTGTAGACATTTTGGTTTGATTTTGCCGGAATATAAAAGATGATTCCCTTGCTATTGAGCCACCATAACAGCTTACCATCCATAAAACCGCGATCTATGGCAATAGAGACAATCCCGGCATGTTCTCCAAGATTGGTAATGGCCTGCCCTATAACCTCTTTTGCCATAGTAATATCACTGGTTTCAATAGTGGCAAAACGCATGGCAATGGGAAGAGCACTGGTAGGATTCCAAACTACCCATATCTTGAAACCAAACACCGTGACACTTATTTTTTTTTACTCTTCCCCTGCGTCTCCTCAGCTCCCGGGTTTTACCGGCAATAGCGACAATAAAGGATGCTATAAATTCCGGGCAAACCGGCCCTCGTATCCCAGTGTTGTCTTTATCCTCCCAGTCAGTTGCGGATTTATCAAGGCTTCATCTATTAACACCCTCTTTGATCTCACGGCCATTAAATCCCACAAGATGCATAAGCGATTGAAATTGCAATAAAACAGGTCCTGCATGGTAAAAAAACTTCAACCCTGCTACAATACGCATTAAATAGATGAGCATAACTGTGGAAAAAGCAACCGTGCTCTGCCGCTTGCGATGACGTCGCGGGGTAAGTTTTTCAAGGGCTTTCATGATACCGAGTTCGTGCAGGAAGCAGAAAAATTCATCAAATAAACCGGCATCTCCAAGCCCGTATATTTCATGAATTTTATCTTCATTGACAAGCTCTTCGGCGATTCCAGCCTGGTCTCTTCTGGCGGTGTGCCAGGAAAGTCTTTTGAAGATAGTTTCTGATGCACTTTTTTTAATATCCATGCCCCAGCATACATAACAAGAGGCTGGCTGTCAAATCGGGTGGTAAAGTAACCAATTGATATTACTGTATAAATCGGTCACAAAATTTTGCTTATCAGCCACTTTATGGAGGATGAATAGCTCCGGCTTACATTAACCTCGTCTGTCGTTAAAAGAAGAGTGCGTCAATGGTCTTGTGGTGCCTGATTTGAGCAAGGCGCAAGGGGAGAGTGAATTTTTACTTTTGCGTTTTTGTTGAACTTTTTTTTATTTTTTTTTAAAAAAATTCTGGCTTATGTCGAATATTCAGGTGTGGAAAAACGTGTGGATAGTTTTTAGGCGCTGATTTAACTTTTGATGGTCCCATAAAAAGTCGTCACTCCGGTGAAAACCGGAGTCCAGATGGTCTGCAACTACTTGAAAAGACTGGATTCCGGCTTTCGCCTGCCTGTGCGTCGCACGCAGACAGGCCGGAGTGACGTAAAACGGTATTTTGGGACTTTTTACGAGACCGTCAACTTTTCAAGGCATTATAAAATCTTATAATCAATTCAATTTGGGAAGAAAAAAAGGGGTTTCAAGAAAAACACCGAGAATATTCACTCCTTGTTTCTCGATAAGTTTAACAGCCAGAATACTGTCAAGACCGCCTGAAAAAAAGACAAGGCCTTTATAAAATAACTCTCCTAATATGCAAAGCTGAGGTATATCAGACAGAGATTATGAATCAAGTAAAAACTGCTACAACTATTCAGTTTATCTTGTTAGCAGTTTCCCACTATGGTGGAAGGTTACAACCCAGTCCGGACCTTCATTAAAAATAAACAGGAATCTCCTATAATTTATCTTGTTTATAACATCAACAAGTGCTAACTACAGATATTGGGGACCGAGGCTGGCGAGGGGTATCCGGTCCCGCTGCTTATTAAGTTTTTCCGATCTTTTCTTTAGTATAACTTATAAATGGAATAAAAAGGAGGAACAACTAATGTTCAATCTGCCTTTTAAACCATTACATCAATTTTTTCTGCTGACCCCATTTTCACTAACCCGCTTGTGGAGGCTCCCAGTCTTATGCTTATTTTTCTTGTTGCTTTTTCTTGAAACACCCGTTTCAGCACAGGAACCTATTAGGATAGGTGTCAGTCTGGGGCTCACCGGTAGATTTGCTGTAATGTCAGATGCACTCTATAAAGGTTTTAAGTTATGGGAGCAACATGTCAACAATGCAGGCGGAATTTTAGGAAGGCCCGTTCATATTATTTATAAAGATGATAAAAGCGAGCCGGAACAAGCCAAGCATTTATACAATCAGTTCATTGCAAAAGGCAACATTGATTTCCTGTTTGGCCCTTACTCAAGCCTCATCACTGAAGCTGTTCTCCCCATAGCGGAAAAGCACAATATCCCGCTTCTTATTGCAGGTGCAGCAGCTGACAGACTGTGGGAAAAGGGTTTCCGTAATGCTATAGGCATATATACGCCAGCAAGCAAATTTACGGTTGGTTTCTTAGAATTGCTTGTTTTAAATGATCTTGACAAAGTTGCTATTGTTTATGCAGATGATGCCTTTTCCGCAGATCTAGCCAAAAGCTCAAAAAAATGGGCACACAGATTCGGACTTAACACATTGATGTATGAGGTCTTTAAAAAAGGAAAGAAAAATCTGGCGCCTTTTGCTTTAAAAGCAAAAGAAAAGGGCGCCCAGGCGTTAATGGTTTGCGGACACATGAATGAAGCAGTAAACATGTCTCAAGCGCTAAAAAGCATTGAATGGCAACCAAAGGCATACTACGCCTCGGTTGGACCTGCCCTTCAAGCCTTTTACGATAAATGCGGTTCTAAATCTGAATTAGTTTTTGGAACCTCTCTCTGGGAGCCCAAAGCCAATTATCCAGGGGCACAAACATTTAAAAGGGAATTTGTCAAAGCATTTGGGGAAACCCCGGGATATCACGCCGGCCTGGCTTATGCAGCAGGACAGGTTTTGCAAGAGGCCGTGAAAGAAGCAGGCAGCATTGATTATGAAAAAGTACGTTCCACCTTATTTCGTTTGGATACAATGACCATCATTGGACGATTTGGGTTAAATAGCACTGGCAAACAAATTCGCCAGAGCACATTTATCATACAGTGGCAAAAGGGACAGAAAGAAATTGTCTGGCCCAAGGAAATAAAAACCGCAGAGCCCATATTTTGATAAAAAAATACACAAAACGCTTAGTTAGAAGTCTGCCTATTCAAATGGTTATCCCAGTGGTAGCTGTTATCTGCCTGCTCGGGGCCGGTCTATATTTTTTTGTGCTACAGGCAGTGTCGGAATTTGCCGACCTGCAGATCAACGAAGCCTTAAAAAGGACCTCAAGTGAAGTTTACGACATCTGTGACCACAACTTCACAGAACTTATGCGAAGTGGTCAGCTTTATAATAATAAGGCAGTCAGGATCAAAAAGGCGCTGACTATCGGCGCAATAGAGGATTATGCAGGGTCGAACCTTATAGAATGCCAGGTGCATGATAATAAGCAAGGTGAATTTCTCCTGGAGAAAATCCCTCCTTCACTTAAAGCGCATTTAAACAGTCTTAACCTTAAAGTCTTGTCATCAAACATACATTTTAATGGCAAGTCATACTATCTATCTCATTTCGATTTCAGACCCTGGGGTTGGAGTGTAGATCTGATTAAAGACACGGCACAATATACCCCTTTGATAAGACGCGTAAATGTAGCCTATATTGTTACCAGTATTCTCCTACTATTTAGCACTATCATCCTTCTATTTATTCTGGAACGTTTGCTTCGAAATCCTCTTAACCGGATTATAACGGCCATACGCAAAGGTGATTCTCCTGATTATAAGGGAATCTATGAGTTCGAATTCCTGAGTTCCAGCATAGCCAGTATGAGAAAATCCTTAGAGGAGAGGAGCAAGTGGATTGAAAATTTCTATCACATTGCAATCACCAACCGGGGAGAAGCCTTTTTTGATCACATCGCTAATGCCATATCAAAAGCGCTGGCTCTCGACGTATTGATTGTGAGGTTCCAGCGCAAAGACAGTTCCTTTCATGCTGTCTCCTTTTCTCAACATGAAAATCAAAATTTTAAAACCCTCTATCCTGCAGAGGGTCTACCATGCCAGCAAATTGTCAATGAAAATCAACCCATTGTTATCCCTTCAGGGGCATATAGGCATCCCCTTCTGGCGAACTGTATTCACAATAACAACATCAATATAGGCAGTTATCTGGGGTTGCCGATAAACGACCATTCAGGAAGTGTTATTGGCATAATCAATGCTTTTGGCAAAGAGAGATCATTTAGTGAATTGGATATAAACCTGGTCGAGACTGCAGGTCAGATGGTGGCGTCTGAGTTTGAATTACTCGAAAAAGAAAAAGAGAAAAAGCAATTCCAAGAGCAAATATTGCGGGCCCAGAAACTGGAGGGCATTGGGGTGCTGGCCGGAGGAATTGCGCACAACTTCAATAATATTCTTATGGGCATCCAGGGACGGGTCTCTCTGATGCTTATGGATAAAGATTATTCCAAACCCTATTTCAAACACCTCAAGGGAATCGAAAAGAATGTCGAGAGCGCTGCCGATCTTACAAAACAACTTCTTGGCTTTGCCCGTGGCGGTAAATATGAGGTGAAACTTACTGATCTTAATAAACTTGTTGAGCGAAGCGTCAGCATGTTTGGCCAAACAAAAAAGGAGATCAGCATACAGTATAATGTCCAACCAGGACTATGGGCGGTGGAAACAGATCAAAATCAGATTGAACAGGTATTGCTTAACCTGTTTGTAAATGCCTGTCAGGCAATGCCGGAGGGAGGAGAACTTTCTATCCAAACCCAAAATGTTATGCTTGATGAAAGTTATACGAATTTACAAAATCTGAAACCAGGCAGGTATGTAAAGATTTCTGTGACAGATAATGGTGTGGGGATGGATGAGATTACAAGACAGCGGGTATTTGATCCATTTTTCACAACCAAGGAGATAGGTAGGGGAACTGGCCTTGGTCTGGCCTCTGCCTATGGTATAGTTAAAAATCATGGTGGAATAATAACTGTTTACAGTGAAAAAGGCCATGGAAGCACATTTAATATATATCTTCCTGCCTCTGAAAAACATGTTTCGGAAGAGAAAAAAACTTCAGAAAAAATTTCTACAGGCACAGGAAATATCCTGCTTGTAGATGACGAAGATATGATTCTTGAAGTTAACAAGTCCATGCTTGAGGCGCTTGGGTACAAGGTGCTGGATGTAAATAGTGGGGAAAAGGCCGTAAAAATTTACCAGAAAGAGAAAAACAACATAGATATTGTAATACTGGATATGATTATGCCTGAGATGAGTGGAGGCAAGACCTTTGATCGCCTGAAGGAAATAAACCCTGACATAAAAGTTATCCTTTCGAGCGGTTACAGCCTGAGCGGCCAAGCCCAGGAAATATTGGACCGTGGCTGTAGCGGCTTCATCCAAAAGCCATTCAATCTGAATGGACTTTCCAGAAAAATAAAGGAAATCATGGAAAAAAAGTAGATTGGATTGCTGCAACTACTCGGCATAAAGCCAGGAAAGCCGGGCGCTACGCTAAATAGTTATCTCATATTAACGCTTACCTGAATAACCTCACAGCCATTTATCTTTGTAAGCGTTCACAGGTTAAAAGGTTCAGAGGTTCAGGGTTACCTTACCCTTTATAGCCTTGCCTACCTGTGCAATGCACGCAAACAGGCCTTTAAGTAGGCAATATATGATGAAGGCAAGAAGTACACCTCCGGATGCGGCCGGGTTAAGTGCAACATCCTGGAATTAAATCTCTTAGGTTCCCAAGCTTAAAGTTCCGGCTCATGGATTATGTCTTTAACTATTGAACCTTTGAACCCAGAACGCTGAACCGGTGAACGGATACTTATTTTTTATAAGCCTCACCAATCACGACGTTTAATCCAAAAAATGAAAGATTTCATGTATGAAGCAGAAATGGAATAGTTCAGCCACGAAGGAAAGATATGAATTTCAAAATTTTTCTACCCGTGCGGTTAGCTTTTAGCCATTAGCTTTTGGATAAAACTGTTCAACATACTATTTACCTCATTGACCTGTTAATTACGTTCTCTATATGTTTCATCCTGTATATAATTGAGATTACAAGCGAGAAGCAGTTGATATTCCACCTCGCTTGCAGATCCGGCAGCGATGCTCATAAACCCGGCAAGTTCTCGCTCACTATCTCTTCGGCAACCTTCCGCAAACGTTCGTCGGAATGGATGCCGCACCTGCGTAGCTGAACCGTAAGCCCAAATCGTTCATCAGAAGGAAAATTCTTAGTGATTCTATCGACCTGTAATGTAAAATGATGGGCTTTCTTCCATACTTTAAGTTCTCTAAAATCTCTCATTTCCATCCCTTTTTAATGCTAAAGGCTAAATGCTAATGGCTAAATGCACAGGTTGAAAAAATTTACAGATATTACCTTTTTCTGTGCATAAGAAATAATGAATCATTTTAGAGTTTTAGTGTCTTGGTGCCTTGGTGGCTGAATTGGCACACAGAAATTTTGTAGATCAAACTTCTGCCTAAGCTTCATCGGCGTTGGTGCTGTTTACAATGACATTTAAAGTTGTAATTATTAGATTTTAAATTATCCTTGTACATATTATTTAAATATTGACAATCAAACCTGAAATAGATATCCTGTATATTATTATGTTGGCCGTGACTAAAATGAATGAAAAAAATGAACTAATAATCAAGGAAATTGCTTTATTGGTACGAAGGCTCGTCAAGGTAATTTCCCACGATTCTCAGAAGGTCAGCAGGCAATTTGGACTGACAGGTCCTCAAAGCGTTGTCCTCAGAAATCTTTTGAACAATGGCGCCATGTCTTCTGCCGATCTAAGCCGTATAGCGTATGTCACACCTTCAAATATAACGGGAATTATTGATCGCCTCGAAAATAAAGGCCTTGCAGAAAGGATCAGGCTTAAAGATGACCGCAGGGTTGCGCTGATTACTTTGACGCAATCGGGCAGAGAGTTAAGCAAGATCCTGCCGGACCCTATTGAAGAGAGATTCATCTCTCGGATAGATAACATGGATACAGAGCACATTAAAGTCTTGGGAGAGTCTATAAATCAACTTCTTGATATGGGCGAGAAAAAAGATTGCAAATGAACATTTTAACTAAAGGGAGGTAATTATGTTTGAAGTCAAGGAATTGGAACGAAGTTACAGGGAGGGAAGGATCACACGACGGGAATTTTTGGCTCGAGCTTCAGCCATGGGACTGGCAGTGGCGATATCTCCAACCCTTCTAAGCGGCACGGTCAAGGCTGCAACCCCAAAAAAGGGCGGGCGTTTGAGAATAGGTATCTCCGGTGGATCAACTACCGATTCAATGGACCCAGGGACCACTACCGACATGATGGGCCAGGTAACCGGCAGGATGTGTATGAATCATCTGGTTGAAATTAACCACAAAAACGAGCCTATACCAGAGCTTGCAGAGAGCTGGGAGGCGAGCCCTGGCGCGAAACAGTGGGTATTCAAACTGCGCAAGGGAGTTGAGTTCCACAACAGCAAGACCATGGACTCTGAAGACGTGGTTTTTTCCATTAACCACCACTGCGGTGAAAAGTCAAAATCAGCGGCCAAGGGGATTGTCGACCCTATCGTTGATGTGAAAGCAGATGGCAAGCATGCCGTTGTTTTTACACTTAGGGAAGGTAATGCTGACTTTCCGTATATAATAAGCGACTATCACCTCCTTATCATGCCTGCAGGCACCAAGGATTTCAATAAGGGAATCGGCACAGGACCCTATATTCTGAAAAACTTTGAGCCGGGTGTCCGTGTTTTTTCCACAAAAAACCCTAATTACTGGAAGGAAGGTCGCGGCCATTTTGATGAGGTTGAGCTGCTTGGTATCAGTGATATTAATGCCCGGACAAATGCATTGAAGACTGGCCAGGTTGACGTCATGAACAGATGCCCGAGAAAGACCGTGCACCTGATGGAAAAGATGCGTGGAATTAAGGTGATCCGCACAGACGGGAACAAGCATTACACCATGGCAATGTTGACCAATATTAAGCCCTATGACAACAACGACGTCCGCCTGGCGCTCAAATATGCGATTGACCGTGAACAGTTCCTTAAAATAATCCTCCGCGGGTATGGATATGTGGGCAACGACCATCCAATTGGAAGAAACCAGAGATATTTTGCCGCTAACCTGCCCCAAAGGCATTACGACCCGGATAAGGCAAAATTTCATTTAAAAAAGGCTGGTCTTGAAAACCATACCTTCAAGTTCCACACTGCAGACGGTGTTTTTGACGGCGCTGTTGACGGCGCTGTTCTATATAAGGAGAACGCCGCAAAGGCAGGGATAAACATTGAAATAGTAAAGGAACCATCTGACGGGTACTGGAGCAATGTGTGGATTAAAAAACCCTGGTGCATGGTCTTCTGGGGTGGCCGTCCTACTGAAGACTGGATGTTTTCCACTGCTTATGCAGAGGATGCAAGTTGGAACGACACAAAGTGGAAGCATGACAGGTTTAACAAGCTCCTTAAGGCTGGCAGGGCTGAGCTAAATGAGACCAAACGACGGGATATGTATGTTGAGATGCAGAGCATCGTCCGGGATGAGGGCGGAGTTGTTGTTCCTGTCTTTGCATCCGATATGGCTGGGGCCAGCGACAAGGTTAAGTTTGAAAATGTAGCCTCTGATTTGGAACTGGATGGATTTCGGGCCCCTGAGCGGTGGTGGTTTGCTTAATCTTAGATAAAATGAAGTAGAATCACAATCCCCTCATTTCCCTCCAATAAGGTTGGGAAATGAGGGGACATTGGAATTTGTAGAAATAACATAAATATTCGGGTAGCCACAAAGGATAGATATAAATTCTTTACTTTAAGCTACTCCCCTTCTTTCTGTTCGAGTTCACCCAAAATAAGGGGTTAAGGAGGGGAGTCAAGAGATAATTTCATAATCTTCGTGACTTTGTGCCTTGGTGGCTGCACAGCTTAAAAATAACGAATCCCTGTAAAAGAAGATAGTAAAATGAACTCTACTGCAACAATGGTATTGAAACGCTTAGGGCTCGGGTTCTTGACCCTCATAGTCATCTCAATTCTCATATTTGTCGGGGTTGAGGCGCTTCCAGGCGACCTGGCTGAGGCGGTCCTGGGGCAAAATGCACTGCCTGAGACAGTCGCGGCCTTTCGTAAAGAACTAAAATTAGATCTTGCTCCACATGTTAGATATGTTTCGTGGCTCGGGGATTTCTTGAAGGGAGATTTTGGAAACTCCCTTGCCAATGGGCGACCAATTATTGACCTAATCGGCTGGCGCTTTGCAAATACCATATTCTTAGCTGCTACGGCTGCAGTGATTGCAGTGCCAATTTCCATCATTCTTGGGATACTCGCTGCCCTTTACCGTAACACATTGTTTGATCGCATTATATCCATATCTACACTCAGCGCTATCTCTTTTCCCGAGTTTTTTATAGCCTACATTTTAATCTTTCTGCTGTCAGTACAGGTTGTTGTTTTCCCCAGCATATCCAACATTAATGACCAAATGAACTTCTGGGAAAAAATCTATGCTATTGCCCTTCCATGCATTACACTAACCATGGTGGTCACTGCCCATATGATGCGACAGACAAGGGCGGCTATAATAAATATCTTGGCCAGCCCATTTATAGAAATGGCCCATTTAAAAGGCCTGAAACGGTTGCGTATTATTGTTTTACATGCATTTCCAAATGCCCTCTCGCCGGTTATTAATGTAGTTGCCCTTAATCTGGCATATCTTATTGTCGGTGTTGTAATTATTGAAGTGGTCTTTGTGTACCCAGGTTTAGGGCAGCTTTTAGTAGATTCTGTTTCAAAACGTGATATTCCCGTAGTGCAGGCAAGCGGCCTTGTCTTTGCCGCTACATATGTTGGACTCAATCTTGCGGCCGATGTATTTTCCATTATCAGCAACCCCAGGCTCAGGAATCCGAAATAGGAAGTGGTAATTTTATGGCATTTTTTAAGCTAATCAGACAGTCCCCTTTAAGCGCACGAATTGGGCTGATTATTATACTCATCAATATCCTTGCCGCAATACTTGCGCCTGTTATTACCCCTTACAGCGAAACAGAGATAGTAGCCGATGTGTGGGCACCAAATAGCATCGATAATCTATTAGGGACCGATAATTTAGGGAGAGATCTTTTAACACGACTTCTTTATGGCGCCCGTAATACTATTGCCATAGCCATTGCAACAACAATACTTTCATTTTTAACCGGCATTATCTTCGGTTTTTTTGCAGCTACCCTTGGCGGTTGGGTTGATCAGGTTTTGAGTCGTATAATAGATATAATGATGGCATTTCCAACCCTCATTTTTGCCTTGATGGTCCTGTCTGTAGTTGGGACGTCCATTTCTGCATTAATCGCTGTTATTGCATTACTTGACTCCACAAGGGTCTACCGCCTTTCAAGGGCTGTAGCCATGGATATTGGCGTTATGGAGTTTGTAGAGGCGGCAAGGCTCAGAGGCGAAAAAATATGGTGGCTCATGCGACATGAAATCCTTCCGAATGCAATGCCGCCTCTGGTTGCGGAATTTGGCCTGCGTTTCTGTTTTGTATTCCTGTTTATTGCTGCCTTAAGCTTCCTCGGATTGGGCATAAAGCCACCTGCTGCAGATTGGGGCGGCATGGTCCGGGAAAATGCAGGGGCAATTACATTTGGTATTACCACACCCCTATGGCCGGCAGGCGCCATTGCATTTTTGACTGTAGGTGTAAATTTAATTGTTGACTGGTTTCTCCGCTTGGCCAGCGGACTGAAAGACTAATTTTTATAAAGGTTAAATAAATGAATCATCTTTTGACTATTAAAAAAATAAA
>Ga0307991_1001785_pt1 | contig 14876 bp, 15 predicted proteins | sample EllFjometagen131_FD_203146 | JGI IMG/M metagenome (GOLD analysis project Ga0307991, IMG submission 203146) | Marine microbial communities from Ellis Fjord, Antarctic Ocean - #131 | ecosystem: Environmental > Aquatic > Marine > Unclassified | place: Southern Ocean | collected 2014-10-08
TCTTTTTTACAGAAATCTTCATCAGCAGGGCAATCGCTTAATGTCAGACAAGGTGAAAGCTTGTCATTGGCAGATCAATCGCCAGATAGATTACAGGCATTATTAGGTGTGTCTATTGCTGTAGCGGCATTTAACCAAAAAACTGAAGAAAGTCGCTTATCACACTTTTTCCCTGTAGTGCCTATGACAGATTTATCAGATTCAGATGTAGTGAAGTGGAAGCAGTCTTATATGAAAAGACTAATAGGGGATATCAAAGGTGATGAGTGGAATGTTGCTGTTATAGGGTCAGATACTGATCTTGAAGGAGTTTCCGAAGATTTTAAACTTACCCCAGAAGACCTTTATGGTTATTTAAAAAAACAGGAAGTAAATAATATACACTTAGATCCGATTTTTACCACAAAAATAGTGTATCTTAACTCACCAGGCAAGGTAACGATTATACTCAACGCATATGGTGATATACAATATCCTATAGATCTCAGTACGCAGAAGCCTTTTTTAGATGGTGGTATTACAGTAGCAGATATAGTAAAAAATATTGTCTTACAAGGCAATCAGACAAGCGCTTTTGTTTTTAGTTGGTTAAATATAGAGAGAATACATGAGTTAGAACAAATAATAGAAGGATTGGATAGGGAAGATGCCCTTTTATCAGCGGATGCTCGATTTAATATGGCATACATACTAGCAGATTTTGTTATACGAAAAGCGCTTGCAGGTGCAGATCATCTTAGGTCCTTGGATATGTCTTATAAGACCTCTTCTTCAGGCATAAGGGTATTGAACGAGGAGCTGTATGTTAATATAGGTAAGGCAATGGACAAGAATATTAAACCGCTCTATGATCCATTAAGCTATCTTGGCCTTGGACGCGTAACATTTATAACTAATGCCCGTTCTTTTACAGAAGTGGATAGAGAGCATCTACGCAGGCTTGCTATGCAAAATGCAGGCTTATCAAATGATGACCCTAAAAAGATTACTATCGTAGCTGTATATGATGAGGCTAAGTCTGTGCTAAAGGAAAGCGGCTTTACAGATATAGGTGACAGGCCATCTGTATTAAGCGTGAGCGATTTTAGCTTTTTAGCAAATTCTCTGCATAAGGACTGGGCAAGTGTATCTCAGGCCCAACAGATTGCCATGATAGCTGCCAGTATCCGCGGACAAAATAGAGCTGTAATAACAATAACAGATGATAAGATAGCAGGCGGTATTTCATCTACTATACCCGCTTACTTGCAAGACAGGAAAAAAGGGAAGATTGTTATCGCGTCTATGAAAGGGGCAGAACAGAAGACACAGATCGGAGATGACATAATAGAAGAAGATGGCATATTCTTTAGCGCGATACTCGCTAATGCCGTAAAAGAGATAGCGATGCAATTTATAGCAAATACAGATCAGCAGTTATTTATATTGGATATATTACCACCTATCAACAGCAAAGCATTCGAAGAATTTATACACAACCTCACAGACATCAGGACCGCGATTCAAGCCACCGCCTCTGCCGCTTAATTTAGGACCGTCCCCCATTCCTACTAAAATAGTATTATATGTAGCCTGTTTTTTTCTATCAAAGTTGACAAAATCAGTATAATATGGTACATTTGTTCGCATGCGCATATATAATGATATAACAGAGACCATAGGCAATACCCCGCTTGTAAAGATATCGAATATTGATACCTTTGGCGCGATACTTCTGGTCAAGCTAGAGTCATTTAATCCCTTATCAAGTATAAAAGATAGAATAGGTGTTGCCATGATAAGAGATGCTGAAAAAAAAGGCCTGCTTAAACAAGGCGCTACTATCATTGAGCCTACAAGCGGTAATACAGGTATTGCTTTAGCATTTGCCTGTGCGGTCAAGGGGTATAAATTAATACTTACAATGCCGGATACTATGAGCATAGAGAGGCGCAAACTACTCAAGCTGCTTGGCGCGGAGATAGTGCTTACTCCTGGCGGGCAAGGCATGAAGAGCGCGATAGAAAAAGCAAAAGAGATTTTACAAAAAACTCCCGGGGCCTTTATGCCTCAGCAATTTGAGAATCCGTCTAATCCGCGGACTCATCGCGAGACTACAGCAGAGGAGATATTACGAGATACGGAAAAGCACGTGGATTTTTTTGTATCAGGTGTGGGCACAGGCGGGACATTGACAGGCGTTGGTTCTGTGCTAAAGGAACAGGTGCCCTCTGTTAAGATAATAGCGATAGAACCTGAGGGGTCAGCAATTCTCTCAGGCGCTAAACCAGGCTCCCATAAGATACAAGGCATAGGTGCCGGTTTTATTCCCAAGATACTCCGGAAAGAGTTGATAGACGAAATAATAGCTGTTAGTAATGACGATGCTAAAGATATGGCGCGAAACCTGGCCAAAAAAGAAGGCATCTTAGCAGGTATATCAAGCGGAGCGGCACTATTTGCCGCGCAAAAGATAGCTAAAAGGCATGATAGCAAGGGTAAATATATAGTAGTCATTTTACCTGATACAGGTGAACGTTACCTGAGCACAGATATGTTTGATTAGGTTTGCTTAATAGATAAGTTACTTGTGATGCGAGAAAGTTAATCGAAACAGATAAGGGTCAAGCAGGGGTAGATACTTATATAGTTCATAAGACCTTTACCTTTGCCTCTACCTTTACCTATCCAAAAGGAGAGAGTAATGGCAAAGACATATGCCGAAATCAATAAAAAGATAAAACAGGGTAAGGCCGTTGTTGTGACAGCAGAAGAGGTAATTGATATAGCGCAAAAAGAAGGCACGAAGAGAGCAGCAGAGAGGATAGATGTTGTTACTACAGGAACGTTTGGCCCTATGTGTTCCAGCGGCGCCTATTTTAATACAGGTGCCACCAAGCCAAAGATAAAATTTGGCGGAGGTAGTGTTACCCTAAATAATGTCCCGGCTTACGCGGGATTTGCAGCGGCAGACCTCTACATAGGTGCCGCGGTCTCTACAGAGGACGATCCCAAGAACAAGGTCTTTCCCGGAAAGTTTGAATATGGCGGGGCCCATGTTATAGAGGACCTAGTGGCGGGCAAGGATATTAAACTATCAGCGACAGCCTATGGAACAGATTGTTACCCGCGTAAAAAGCTAGATACTTATATTAATATAAAGGACCTGAATGAAGCGGTGCTATTTAACCCGCGTAACAGTTACCAGAACTATAATGTAGCGGTTAACCTGCATAAAGAGAGGGCAATATATACATATATGGGCATATTAAAGCCTCAGTTTGGCAACGCGAACTATTGTTCAGCAGGTCAGCTTTCACCGCTTTTAAATGACCCTTATTATAAGACAATAGGTATAGGAACCAGGATATTTTTAGCAGGTGGTGAAGGGTATATTGTGTGGCATGGTACCCAGCACAATCCGGAAGTAAAACGCACCTCTAAGGGTGTTCCTAGCGCACCAGCAGGTACAATAGCGATATTAGGCGATTTAAAAGGTATGCAATCAGAATGGTTGCGTGGAACGTCTTTTGAAGGTTACGGGGTTACATTGGTTGTGGGGCTTGGTGTACCTATACCGATACTCAACGAAGAGATACTGAAATACACTACCATAGCGGACAAAGATATATATGCCCCGATAGTAGATTATTCCAATGATTATCCCAATGGCATAGCCAACTCTATTGGCGAGGTGAGTTATAAGGAGCTAAAGACAGGTAGTATAAAAATAAAAGGCAAGGATGTACCTACAGCCTCACTTTCAAGCTATTCAAGAGCCAGGATAATCGCGGAAGAACTTAAAAGATTGATTAAACAAGGCAATTTCTTTTTAGGTGAGCCAGTAAAGCTTCTTCCTTCTGTTGGCGCGGGCGTTAACTTCAAGTCTTTAAAGGAACGGTCTGTAAAAAATTAAGCGCACGAAACTCTCCCCAGATCAAGCAAGAGAATAAGTTATGTCGCACCTGCTGTTTCTCTCGGATCGGAAGCAGTTTCAATACTAAATGGAGGCTACGCTATGCGACAAGGTTTTTTATACGCGTTGCTGGTAATGATATGTTGGGGTACTGCCCCAATTTTCGCCAAATTAGGCCTTTCAAAACTACCCCCGCTTACTGCCTTGGTATTTAGGAATACATTTATAGCTGTAATGTTTTTATCAGCCATAGTGATCAATGGCAGCGCAAAGAGCCTTTTTACTAGTGACATGAGAGGTGTTATATGGATATTAATCGAGGCATCATTGGCAGGCTTGGTTGGCCAGTATTTTTATTACAAGGCAGTAAAGGTATGGGAAGCGTCGCGTGTCGTACCTATTGTAGGGGCCTTCCCCCTAGTTACTTTTTTTATCGCCGTTCTTGTTTTCTCGGAAAAGGTAACCCTGGCAAAAGCGTTAGGCGCGATTTTTATAGTAGTAGGGGTTGGGTTATTAGGTATATAAAGAGGAGGTTTGTTATGAAGAAGATTATGATTCTGATTGTATTGGTTATTGTGTGTACAGTAAGCGCGTTTGCATTAGGCAACATAGGTATTTCAAATGCACAAGAAACAACAACAGCAGGTTTAAGCAAAAAGCTGGTTGAGGTTATAAGTAACCAGGAAAAGATGATGCAGCAGCTTGATGATATGGCAGGGCAGCTACAGATTGTGAAGATACGAGCCACGCGTTAAAGGTTACAAAGGTTTAGGACGCAAAAAAAGCATGAGTAGGGTGAGATTTGAAGGTTAATAAAAAATTCAGGTATGGTTTACGGGCCATGGTAGAACTGGCTATATATCATAAGGCAGGTGCGTTATCAGCAAAGGCTATTTCCAGGGCAGAGTCTATACCGTTGCAGTATCTTGAGCAGATATTTAACCTGCTAAAAAGAGCAGGCCTTGTAAAGACTATAAGAGGCTCAAAGGGTGGATATTTTTTATCTCGCGAACCAGCAAAGATAAAGGTAAGCCAGATTATGGATGTACTGGATACAGGCCCCAATTTAACAGATTGCATGATCCCCAGGAGGAAAGAGTCCTGTGCCAGAATAGATATCTGCTCTGTGGCAAAATTTTGGCAAAGGCTTAATAAGAACATAAAAACAGTGGCGGAATCTACAACGCTAAAGGATTTAGCCGCTAAAAGGTCCAAAGACGCTATTATAGGGCACAATTACATGTTTCAGATATGATATTGGCCCTAAGGGGGCGATAATTCCCTTGTGGCCTCATTTTTCTTGACCTATAGAGAGTGGTATGGTAAAATCAGACACTAAAAAACGAGAAGAGAAAGACAAAATAAGAAAGGATATCTTAGCAATGCTGCGTTCGCAGGAGAGTCGCGAGCGCGCTATTAAGAGTGAGCAGATAAAAAGGAGGTTATTCCAGGAGAAGAGTTTCCATCAGGCTGAATCTATCCTGTTTTATGTGGCAAAGCTGTATGAAGTAGATACTACAGGCATGATAGAAGAGGCGCTTGGATTAGGTAAAAGAGTGGTTATACCAGTGACAAAGACCCATGAAAAGAGTTTGATCCCTTCAGAAATCAGAGACCCGAAAAAGGAGCTTGTAAAAGGCCCTTTCGGGATATATGAACCTAAAAGAGAGTACATGAAGACCGTGGACCTTAAGGATATAGATATAGTGATTGTGCCGGGTGTTGCTTTTGATAGAAAAGGTAACCGTATCGGTCATGGCCATGGTTATTTCGACAGGTTTTTAAAGAACCTACCCTCAAACATACCTACGATTGGGCTGGCATTCAAGCTCCAGCTTGTAAGAAAAATCAGCACTTTTCCATGGGATATACCTGTTACTAAATTAATCACAGCGTAATTAAAGATAAGAAGACAACTTATAGCCGCCTTATCAACGGGAAGGGCATAGGTCTGTTTGCGGTATAGGAATTGTAAAGATTCCCATACGTGAAATACAATAGCCGCGTGAAACGGCTCTTGTTGTAGCAGAGAGAGCATTTATGCTCAAATAGCAGTATCTCGCCCTATTATGTACTTGTAAGGGAGAACGGGCGGGAGCCTCAGCAGTTTTATACAGGCTGCTTTAAACATAGAAAGGAAGAGGGTATAGCCATGTTAAACAACAGCAATCCTATTATGCTTTCTTTAAGCATTATCGCTTTAGCGGCGTTATTTTTTGTTATAGGTTATTTTATAAGTAACCTGGTCACGTCAAAAAAGCATAAATTCGCGGGAGAGAAAGCAAAACAGATAGTAGAGCAGGCGTACAAGGAATCACAAAACCTGCGCAAAGAAGTTGAGCTCGAGTCAAAAGACCTTAAGCTAAAATTACGTGCTGAATTTGAACAGGAGACAAAGGATACACGCAGAGAGATAAAAGAATCAGAGAGGCGGCTTGCGCAGAGGGAAGAGAATCTCGAGAGAAAGGTTGACCTTTTAGAGGGAAAAGAGAAGAAGATAGCGCAAAAGGAGAATGAGCTTGTACAGAAGCAGCAAAATATTACAAACAAAGAAGAAGAATTAAGCAGGGTGCTGGAGGAAGAAAGGCAAAAACTGCAGAGCGTAGCGGGCATGTCATCAGATGAGGCAAAGAAACTTCTGCTTGTCAGGATGGAAGAAGAGGCGAAGCAGGAAGCCGCTATTGTTTTAAAAAGGCTTGAGGAGCAGACAAAGGCATCCGCGGCCAAAAAGGCGCGGGATATCATAAGCCTTGCTATACAGCGTTATGCCGCGGACCATACAGTGGAATCCACGGTAAGCGTTGTTAGCCTTCCCAGTGATGATATGAAAGGAAGAATAATAGGCCGCGAAGGTAGAAATATACGTGCCTTAGAAGTAGCGACAGGTGTCGATGTTATTGTTGATGATACGCCGGAGGCGGTTACTCTTTCTGGTTTTGACATAGTAAGGCGTGAGATAGCCAAGCGCACACTAGAAAGGCTTATTGAAGATGGCAGGATACATCCAGCAAGGATAGAAGAAGTAGTAGAAAAAGTAAAGAAGGAGATGGATGTCAGCATACGGGAGGAAGGAGAAAAGGCCGCCTTTGATGTTAATATACATGGCCTGCATCCTGAGATAATCAAACTCCTCGGGAGATTAAAGTACCGAACCAGCTATGGCCAAAACGCTCTCCAGCATTCTAAGGAAGTAGCCTATATTATGGGTGTTATGGCAGGCGAGCTTGGTATTGATTTTAATTTTGCCAAGCGTATAGGGCTTTTACATGACATTGGTAAAGCGGTAAGCCATGAGGTTGAAGGCGGGCACGCGAAGATAGGCGCGGATTTGGCACGCAAATACGGCGAAACAGAAGCGGTTATCCATGCCCTGGAGGCACACCACGAAGATATTGAAGCAAATTCTGTCTTTGCTGTACTTGTGCAGGCAGCTGACGCGATCAGCGCTACAAGGCCAGGAGCCCGCCGTGAGACACTTGAGACATATATCAAGAGGCTGGAGAAACTCGAAGGTATAGCGGACGCGTTTAAGGGTGTGGAAAAATCGTTCGCTATACAAGCGGGAAGAGAGATACGTGTTATTGTCCAACCCGATAAGATAAATGACCTTCAGTCAATAAGCATGGCAAGAGACATAAGTAAAAAGGTCGAGGAGAACCTGCAGTATCCAGGACAGATAAAGATAACTGTTATACGGGAGACCCGCGCGACAGAATACGCAAAGTGAAATGAGGCCGCAATTTAGCGAGGTAAAACGAGCTAAGTTGCATGGCCGAATTTTATCCTGAGCCAGCCGTAGGCTGACGAAGGATCTATTAAGACATAAAGGGTGTTACATGAAGGTTTTAATGATAGGTGATATAACAGGCTCTCCGGGGAGAAGGATCCTTGGAGAGAGGTTGGGTTTGCTTCAAAAAAAAGAGAACGTAGATTTTACTATTGCCAACGCGGAAAACGCGGCAGGTGGAAGCGGCATAACCCCCGCTATCGCGCGGGAGCTTTTTTCTTATAACATAGATGTGCTGACATCCGGTGACCATATCTGGAAAAAAAGAGAGATAGTAGAGTTTATCGCCAGGGAAAACAGGGTTTTACGCCCCGCTAATTATCCTGATGATACACCAGGGCAAGGTTTTGGTATTTACGAATCGCGTAACGGAGAGAAGATAGGCGTTGTAAACCTTTTAGGACGCGTTTTTATGCAGGCAGTGGATTGCCCGTTTCGCAAGGCAGAAGAATGTATAAAAAAAATAGAGCCTGTTACAAAGGCAATATTTGTGGATATGCACGCGGAAGCAACCAGTGAAAAGGTGGCGCTTGGCTGGTATCTGGATGGTAGGGTAAGCTGTGTTTACGGTACGCATACCCATGTTCAGACAGCGGATCAAAAAATATTACCAAAAGAGACCGCTTATATTACTGATATAGGTATGACAGGGCCATTCAATTCTGTAATCGGAAGAAAGAAAGAGCAGGTACTGGAGCGTTTTATTACACAGATGCCAACCAGGCTTGAAATGGCAGATGAGGACGTGCGCATTAATGGCGCTATAGTAGATATAGATACAAATACAGGGCACGCGGCATCTATAAAACGTGTCAATGAAGCTTTTATAAAATAAGTGTTTAAAACTGTTTTCAAGCCAAAGAGGGCAGTGGATTGCGTTGCACATCACCGTCTCCTTTGGCTTGAAAATAGCTTTAATACTTAAATATTATGATTAGTAATACTAACCAAGACAAGAAGATTTATTCCGTAAGTGCACTGACCCGCGATATCAGCCTGCTGCTAGAAGGCGCGTTTTCCAGGGTATGGGTTGAAGGAGAGGTATCAAATTTTATCCTCCATACCTCCGGCCACTGTTATCTGAGCCTCAAGGACGCGGAAAGCGTTATCTCGTGTGTAATCTTCAAGGGCTCTGCCGCAAAATTTAAATTCACCATAGAAAACGGTATGAGCCTTATCTGTTCAGGCAGGGTAGGTGTTTATAATAAGAGAGGCCAGTATCAGTTATACATAGATAAGGCAGAACCAAAAGGTATAGGTTCACTGCAGCTTGCTTTTACGCAGCTCAAGGATAAGCTCTTCAAAGAAGGGCTTTTTGACGCGGCGGCTAAAAAAGCGCTCCCATCTTTTCCCCAAACCATAGGGATAGTTACATCGCCCACAGGTGCTGCTATTCGCGATATGCTTGATATTATTGACAGGCGTTTTTCCAATATGCATGTTCTTCTATTTCCCGCAAAGGTTCAAGGCAAACACGCGGCAGCCGAGATAATTGACGGCATAGAGACATTTAATAGGTTAAAGAATGTAGATCTTATTATTATAGGGCGCGGCGGAGGAAGCATTGAGGACTTATGGGCATTTAATGAAGAACCGGTAGCGCGCGCTATATACGCCTCAGAGATACCCTTGGTATCAGCGGTTGGCCATGAGATAGATTATACCATAGCGGATTTTGTAGCTGACCTCCGCGCGCCCACACCTTCCGCGGCAGCGGAGCTTGTTATCCGCGAAAAAGATGATATTCTGGAACAGATAGATAGCCTGCAATTAAGGCTTAAGCAGGCGTTGCAGGGCAGTGTTGATATGCTTCAAAAGCATCTGGATGCTATTATGGGCAGGTATGCTTTCAAACAGCCGCAGTTTTTAGTAGAACAGTACCAGCAGAGGCTGGATGAGCAACAGAGAGCCCTTTCGCGACATTTGACTCATTTTATTTCAATGAAGAAAGAGAAGGTTCTTAGTGTTGACGGGCGGTTAAAAGCCCTTAACCCAACATCTATTTTATCACGAGGGTATAGCATCACAATGACATATCCACAAGGAGATATTATCAAAGACGCCTCATGCGTAAAAAAGGGGTTACGCATCAGAACAAAACTGGCTAAGGGAGAGTTTATAAGCAGTGTTGAGCCGGATGTGTGACGATACGCTATATGTAGACATTGGATAACAAGGAGCGATAAAATGGCTGAAGGAAAATTTGAAGACGCGCTCAATAAACTTGAGAGAATAGTTAACGACTTAGAGGATGGGGAGCTTAAGTTGGATGACGCGATAAAAAAGTATGAAGAAGGCATGAAGCTCTCAAGGCTTTGCAGCAAAAAGCTCAACGAGATTAAAAAAAGAATAGAGGTGCTTGTAAAAGATTCCACAGGTAATATTGTGGAAAAAGAATTTGACGCATTATCCCCTGACAGTAAAAAACCCGCGTCAAAGACCACAACCGCAAACAACAAGAGCAGGCCCAAGGGCGAGAAGTATCTGTTCTAGAATAGAGTTGCCGACTGTATTGTTATCTCGCAGAACACGTACTGTCATTTCGACCAACGGGAGAAACCGCTAGAACCAGTACCTCGAACTAGAAGGTTCCTTGTGAACTGATATACTTTTTTGGCACAAGAAATCTTAAATGCCCGCGATGAAAAACTACTATGTTTATTTACTTGTAAACTGGACTAACAAGGTAATGTACATAGGAGTGACCAGCGAATTAGAAAAGCGGATTTTTGAACACAAAAATAAGCTTGCAAAAGGATTTACAGAAAAGTATAATGTTGACAAATTAGTTTATTTTGAAGAAACACACGATGTAATAGCCGCAATTAGTAGAGAAAAAGAGATAAAGAAATGGTGCAGGGACAAGAAAAATCGACTGGTGGATGTTGCAAACTCGCAATGGAAAGATTTGAGTTTAGACTGGTAAAAGATCTCTCGTTGCTTCGCTCCTCGAGATGACAAAAGGTTGTTTAAATGAAAAAAGATGTTTTAGAATATCTTAAAAAAAGAAGGACAATTATAGATAAAGAGCTGGACAGGCTTTTTCTGGTGCCCAAGGGCCACTCGAAAAGATTATACATGGCTATGAAACATGCTCTAAAAGGTGGTAAAAGAATACGCCCAATACTCTGTTTGGCCTGCGCGCAAGCAACAGGAGGCAAGGCAAAAGACGCCCTTAAAACGGCCTGCGCTATAGAGATAATACATAGTTATTCGCTGGTGCACGATGATCTACCTTGCATGGATAATGATGATTATCGCAGAGGGCGTTTAAGCTGTCACAAAAAATTTGGCATAGCAAACACGGTATTGGCAGGTGACGCGCTTTTAACATATGCCTTTCATCTTCTATGCTTTGCCACTAAGAAACCAGCTGTTAACACGCGGTTAGTAGAAGTGCTTTCATACGCGGCAGGTATATGTGGCATGATAGGCGGCCAAATAGCTGATATAGGTATTGAGAAAAAAGACTTCGCTGTACAGGAATATATTAATATTCGTAAAACAGGTGCGCTTATAGCAGCCTCTTGTAAGGTGGGCGCTCTCTCGGTAGAAGCAACGAAGAAAGATATTGAGTCGGTGTTTAGGTTTGGCGAACATATAGGCCTCGCCTTCCAGGCCGTAGATGATATTCTTGATAACGAGGGTTTAGTACAGATAACCAGCAGAAAACGCGCCCTTGAATACGCGCGTAGCCTGACTATAAGTGCCAAAGCCTCTATTGAGGGCCTTGGAAAAAAAGCAGGCCCCCTTTGCATGATAGCGGACTTTGTACTTAATAGAACGTACTAATTATAACATCAGGAGACAAGAATGAAATTATTGGACAAGATAAATCGCCCAGAAGATTTAAAGGTTTTAAGCTTCAAGCAGTTATCACAATTAGCTGATGAGGTGCGTGATCTTATGATAGGCGCTGTGGCCAAGACAGGCGGGCATCTCGCGCCAAGCTTAGGAGCAGTAGATTTTATAATAGCCCTGCATTATTGTCTTAACGCCCCGCGGGATAAGATTATCTGGGATGTTGGGCACCAGGCATATTGTCACAAGATATTGACCAACAGGAAAGACAGGTTCCATACTTTACGTCAAAAGGGCGGTATCAGCGGATTCCCGAATATTGAAGAGAGCGAGTATGATATATTTACCGTAGGGCATGGCTCTACTTCTATCTCTACAGCGCTTGGCCTATGTGCCGCGAGGGATTTAAAAGGCACAAGTGAAAAGATAGTAGCTGTAATAGGTGATGGCTCTTTAGGTGGGGGCATGGCGTTTGAAGGATTAAATCACGCGGGGCAGCTCCATAAAGATTTATTGATTATTTTAAATGATAATGAATTTTCGATCTCGCCAAGTGTAGGGGCATGGAGTCGTTACTTAAACCGTGTGATTACGAACCCGGTCTATAATAGGGTAAGAGTGGATGTGGACAGATTAATACGGCGCGTACCAAAGTTAGGTTTTCGTTTGGCAGGCGCGGCGCGGAAGCTGGAAGAGGGCCTAAAAAATTTGCTTGTACCGGGTATGATATTCGAGGAGATGGGCATAAGATATTTCGGGCCTGTTGATGGCCATAATATACCTGCTTTTGTTGAGGTTATAAATAATGTTTTGCCGTTGGATGAACCGCGGCTAATACATGTTGTTACAAAAAAAGGCAAGGGCTTTAAGTTTGCTGAAAACGCGCCTTCGAAGTTTCATGGGACGGCACCGTTTGATAGGGAAAAAGGAGAGATAACGCCCTCCTCAGGTACCAGTTTTACAAAAGCATTTAGCAATAAGATAGTAGAACTTGCGGGCAAAGATAGCAGGATAGTGGCTATAACAGCGGCCATGCCGGATGGAACAGGCCTTGACGATTTTGAAAAAACCTTTCCGGATAGATTTTTTAATGTTGGCATGGCAGAGGCGCACGCCGTAGGCTTTAGTGCCGGGCTTGCTAAAAAAGGGCTTATCCCCGTGTTGGCGATATATTCGAGTTTTTTGCAGCGCGCGTATGACCAGATTATCCATGACGTAGCTCTGCAGAATTTGCATGTCGTTTTTTGTATTGACAGAGCCGGCCTGGTAGGAGAAGACGGGCCTACGCATCATGGCGTATTTGATATTTCATACCTGCGCCATATACCAAATCTTGTTTGCATGGCACCGAAGGACATAGAAGAGCTTGACGCTATGCTTGAGTTCGCTATAGGTTTCACCGGCCCTGTTGCCATAAGATACCCGCGCGGTAAGGCGTTAGGTAAGGCCGGTGTTAATGTATCTATGCAAAGAATAGAACTTGGCCGCTCAGAGATGTTGAGGGCAGGTAACGATATAGCGATATTTGCCATAGGTGACATGGCCTTACCCGCGCTAGAGGCGGCCCATATTCTCGCGGGGGAAAATATTCAGGCTGAAGTTATAAATATGAGGTTTATAAAACCGATAGATAATGATATAATATTAAGAACCGCTAAAAGAATAAAAAAATTCCTTGTTGTAGAAGATAATGTGCTGGAAGGCGGCATGGGGTCTTCTTTGATAGAAGTTTTAGCTGATAATAACCAGAATGTAGAGGTGAAGAGGGTGGGTGTTCCGGATAGGTTTATTACCTATGCTAAGAGGGATGAGCTACTGGCAGAATTGGGCCTGTCTGCTAAAGCTATTGCCGGAAAGGCAAGAGAATGGCTACGATAAAGATAGATGAAGAAAGATGCAAGGCATGCGGATTATGCATAATCTATTGCCCTCACAATCTTATAGTAGCCGCTGACGATATTAACAAGCGCGGCATCAGGCCCGCGCAATTGAAAAAAGGCGCCAAATGTGTGGGTTGCGCTTTTTGCGCTATTATATGTCCGGATAACGCAATTGAGGTGTATAAATAGTAAGGCGCAAGGCATAAGGAAAAAGGAAAAAGTTAAAAGGTGAACATGAAGCGAAAACCGAAAACAGAAACGATAAAACGCAAAAAACACCTTATGACAGGAAACGAGGCTATCGGTGAAGGAGCGGTGCGCGCGGGCTGCGATTTTTACGCGGGCTATCCTATTACTCCGCAGAATGAATTGACTGCCTTTATGTCACGAAGAATGGCGGAAAAGAAAAGGATATTTATTCAGTCTGAAAGCGAGATATCCGCTATTAGCATGGTCTTTGGTGCCTCGCTGACAGGTAAGAGGGCCATGACCTCGTCGTCAAGCCCTGGGATAAGCTTAAAACAGGAAGGAATATCGTATCTTGCGGGTTGTCGCCTTCCCGGCGTGATAGTAAATGTTATGCGCGGTGGCCCAGGATTAGGCAATATATCACCTAGCCAGGCAGACTATTTTCAGGCTACAAAAGGTGGCGGCCACGGTGACTACCATACAATAGTGCTTGCTCCCGCGTCAGCCCAAGAGGCAATGGCACTTACCATGCTCGCGTTTGACCTTGCGGATATATACAGGACTCCAACAATGATATTGACAGATGGTATGCTCGGGCAGATGATGGAGCCCGTAGAAATATCAAGATTTAAATTTAAAAATTCAAACTCTATTAGCAAGAAATGGTCATTGACCGGTGCGAAAGGGAGAAATCCGCAATCTATCAAGTCGCTCTATCTGAAGCCAGGCGGATTAGAAAGACATAATATTAACCTACAAGCCACCTATACCGAGATAAAAAAGAGAGAAGTAAGATACGAATCTCTCTATTGTAATAACGCGGAATTGATTGTAGTTGCTTATGGTAGCGTTAGCCGTATCGCGCGCGCGGCTGTTAAGCGTTTGAAAAGCGCGGGAAAACAAGTAGGCATGCTAAGGCCCATATCTCTATGGCCTTTTCCTGATAAGGTATTAAAAAAATACGCGAATAAGACAAAGAGATTTTTAGTAATAGAGATGAGCGCGGGCCAAATGGTAGAAGATGTAAGGCTTGCGGTAGAGGGAAACGCAAAGGTAGATTTTTACGGTAGGACAGGAGGCAGTATCCCTACGCAGAAAGAGGTTGAGGAAAAGATATCCAGGTGCCTAAGATGAAAAAGATATTCCAACGGCCTAAGTCTATGCTGGATGTAGCGACCCATTATTGCCCGGGTTGCGGGCATGGTATTATCCACAGGCTCGTAGCCGAGATTATAGATGAGTTCAAGATTCGTGAGAAGATTATAGCAATCGCTCCTGTTGGATGCGCTGTGTTAGCGTATGATTATTGGAATTTTGATACAAC
>Ga0307991_1001786_pt1 | contig 14874 bp, 10 predicted proteins | sample EllFjometagen131_FD_203146 | JGI IMG/M metagenome (GOLD analysis project Ga0307991, IMG submission 203146) | Marine microbial communities from Ellis Fjord, Antarctic Ocean - #131 | ecosystem: Environmental > Aquatic > Marine > Unclassified | place: Southern Ocean | collected 2014-10-08
CAAGCTGTGTAAAATAAAATGCGATTTCATGAAAACTAAACGCTGCTTTAGCACCCACTGACAGATAACTGATGATATCTCTTTGTTCTGCGCTTTTGACTTCCTGGGTGGAATACCATGTATCGCTTATCATCATTTCATTACAGGACCGGCAATAACCGGTAACAACGATACTTTTTAAGTCAACGTCGCCGACATTCTTGACCTTGCCTTTAACATTAAGCGAGAAAGAGTACTTGCCATTTTTCACCAAGTTAAACTCTTTTTCAATCACAACCGCCTTACCGATCTTTTTTTCTTTATTACAGGCATACAAGCCAAAACTTAAAAACATCACAAAAAACAACACCACTGCCAGACGAATAGTTAATTTTATGTTTTCTCCCTCTCCGCTAAAAAATAAAAACAGTGTACTGCCTCCGAAACACCATGCAACCATTTATTTTAATAATAAATTATTATAATTTTATAAAATATGATTATTCAATTAGTGTCAATAGAAATCTAATTGAATAGTGAATATATCATAACCGCAACAGACAATTTGAGTTAAATATATACCTGATGGTATTCAATACCCGATTGAAATTTTTAACAGCTGATAATAAAGGACATTTAAACATAAAAAAATCTTTTCCCTTGCGTAACTTCTTTTCCTATTATAAATTATAAAAATACAAAAACCATTTATTAATTTTGCTTATTCTGTTAAATTTTAGACGCTGATAGCAAAAAAAAAAGTTCCACCAATCTTAAAATTGGTGAGGCGCGCAAATCCTGAGTGATGATTCGTACTTAGCGTATTATGAAGAAGCGAAGGATGCAGCGCAACAAAAAATTTGGACTTTTTACGAAGCCATCATCAAATACAGTATTCTAACAAAGGGGTAGACAATGAAAAAAATTGTCACTGGTATTATCTTTCTGGTTGGTTTCCTGATGACTGTTTCACCTGCACTTTGTAAGACTAAAAATATTGTCCCCAATGGCAGCTTTGAAACAAAAACAACTGAAAATTTACCCGAGGGCTGGCTCACAAAAACACATCGGGGGACATCTGCCGAGTTTTCATTTAATGATGCGGAAAAACACAGTGATTCATATTCATATCTGATAAAAATCAACCCGCCCGGCGGCAGCGTATTATTTTATCCGGAAAAGAAAATGACGAAAATCAAGCCCGGAAAAAAATACCAGTTCAGTGTATGGGTCAGGGCCAAAGGATTGGGATACAGCCCCAACTTCATCGCACCGGCCATACGGATTAATTACAAGCCCAAGCGGCTATCACCGGTCCCCACAATTGATCTGATGCTTGAAATGAAAGGTGAAAATGAATGGAAAAACTTGATTCTGACAACTATTGCACCGCCGACCGCAAAACAAATCACCGTGGATTTTCTACTAACAAAGGGAAGCGTCTGGATCGATGATGTAGAGATTACAGAAATTGAGTAATTTTAATATAACCCAACTCTACGAAGCCATCAAAACTACCCATTTTATCCAATCACCGCAGGAGCTTTTCTTTTAAAAGCGCCTGCGTTTCTTTTTTAACTCCCGCCTTTTTTGCCAGATACTCGGAAGCAGACCCGTAATTGTTTCGCAGATGATCCAGGAGTGCATGGATGCATTCCAATGGAGCGGTAAAATAGGGAACGAGTTTATCCGGATCAACACCGTAAGAAGCAATCAGTTCAAAAATCGTTGGAAGCAATTCGGCAATATAAATATTGGACAATTGATGATCTTCAATAACTGTTTTTTCGTCAACGCCCAGCATCAGTAGAATCAAGGCCGCACAGGTTCCGGCCCTGTCTTTTCCGCCGGTACAATGGAAAAGCAAAGCCGTTCCTTTTGAATCGGCAATAAAATTAATCACCTCCCCCCAGACACTAGCAAACTCTTCAATATTTCGGATATAGCCGTTTACCATAAAATCAGGGGTCAGCCAGCTGACATCTCCCTTTTTTAATCGGACCATGGCATCAACAAAATCAAACGACCCATAGGCCACCGGAAGATTGACATGGGACATCGAGCCGTTTTCCGGCAGTTTATCCGGGGATTCACTGACTTCCGCCGGTGATCTGAAATCAAATACCCGTTCAATGCCCATTTGCGTGAGCACCTGGTGATCTTTTCCCGTCAGCCGGGCCAGGCCATCCGACCTGAACACCTTTCCCCATTTGACTTCACGACCATCTCCGGTTCTGTAACCACCAATATCCCTAAAATTCACAGTACCTTCCAGAAGAACACGCCGCTCGGCAGTCAACAGACGGGTTCCATCTTCATCCACAACATGATAATAATACCGGGTCCCAGTATCCAGCCCGCTGATTTTAACGCACCCATTATTTGATTTATCAACAGGCACTTTCTGCAATACATCCTTCCGTCTTAAGCCGGCGCATACGGAAATTGTTGGCTTGCAGTCCTTCGACTGCCAGCACAATTCCACGGTTTCACTATCAATTCGCCGAACCTGAATATCTGATAAAATTGATTTCTTTTCATTATGATTCATAAAAATTTTATTCCTTGTATCCTTCGGATGGTCCTTCACGATATTTATCTCAGAGGGTGTTAACAAATCTACATATGACAATAAAACCAAAACTTCAATATACGATGATGACACTCACCGGGCAAGAATAAAACAGACAAGAAAGTATCAATCAAACAGGCCCTTCAGTTGCCCGCCCAAAGATTTCATTTCATCCTTAATACCATCAAGCCCATCTTCGAGTCCCTCGAGCTCATTTTTCAGGACCCCAATAACATCCGGTGAAATAATCTGTCCGTACAATTCATTTATTACAATCAGCATGGCCTGCGCCATATCAACACCGTTCTGTTTTTCTCCAACGTTCTTCAAATGGATTTCGGAAATCGTTGTTGAAATAATATCTCCACCGGCGAATGCAACGGCTGTTTTAACCTTGATATTCTTTAAAACCAGATCCCGAATAATGACTTTTTTCCCGTCTTTTTTCTCTACCTTTTTTTCTCCGACCTTTTTTTCTAATTTTTCAGGCTTTTTCATATTATCAATCATTGCACGGAAATTATCTGTCGTGCCCTTGATTTCATATGTAATCTCCGGGCCAATCACTTCAATACGATCAATAATGATTGTATCTTTTGTCAATGTGCTTTCATCAACATCAATAAGGATTGACCCGACAGTAATGGCGTGCGGCGAAGAAAACCCTTTCGGGTTGCCCAGAACAAAATTTTCAAGCCGGACCTGTGCCTCAAAAACAGACACATCAGCGCTATCCAGATGCATTTGTGTTTGTGTAATTTCCGGGCCATATGTATTTATGGCGATTTTGACAATCGTACCAAGATTAAACACGGCAATCAACGACACCATAACAACGAATAAAGCGCCGCAAAGCAAACTGATCAACAATTTCTTCATGATATTTTATCCTTTTGCATTAAGTTTTTGAGCGAAACGAAAAAAATTATGGACCCCCTCCTCCATGCTGTCAAGCAGCGAATAGATCACGGGAATAACGACCATGGTCAGAAAAGACCCTGCCAGCAGTCCGGTAGCGGCAGCAATACCGAGCGGACTCATTCTTTCAAGGCCAACCGCCATTTCAAATATCAGGGGGGTCAAACCGATGATGGTGGACGTGGTTGTCATCAAAATCGGCCGTATCCTCAACCGGACCGACTGGCGAATTGCTTCATTCTTCGCGGTCCCGCGCTTTCTTGCCGAGATAATAAAATCCAGCAAAAGAATACTGTTATTTACGATAGTGCCGCCCAGAAGGATCAACCCCATGGTAGCAGGCTTGCACATGGGTTTATCGAAAAGAAGCAAGCCCCACATGGCACCGGCGACAGCCAGGGGAATCGCCGCCATGATCGTAATCGGATGACCAAAGGACTTGAACATGGCCAGAAGAAGAAAATAGAGAAGCACAATGCCGACAATCAACGCTTTTCCCATCTCCTGCTGCCCTTTGGCCATATCGACAAATGATCCGGCAACGTCGATCTGGTAGCCCTGGGGCGTCTTGATTTTAGCCAGCCGTGTCATGATCATCTTGCCCACCTGGGCAATGGTATAGGTATGGTTACCGCCCGTAATATCGATGGTGTTTTCCATACGTTCGCGGGTTAAAAACGGCTGGTCATATTTTTCAGTGATATCAGCCATTGACCGGAGCGGAATCGGACCGAATCGAGTGGGAACATACGCCTGCCCGATTTTATCCGGATTATCGATATCTGCATCTGCATACCTGACATTAACCGGGATATCCAGATAACCGTCAAGCCGCATCTGCGTTGCCGGGATTCCCTTGACTGCGGCTTTGAGTTCCCGTGTGGCATCTGCAGGCGTCGTCTGGTAAAGACTTGTCAGGGCTGGATCAAAAACCACATCATGTTCCACTTTATCCGTATACCAGCTTCGCCTTAAATCAATCACCCCGGGAAGCCCTTTCAAGGCAGTCATGCACTGGTCCGCCAGCCGACTGATCACACCGGTATCCGGCCCGCTGATAATAATATCAACCGGCGCCTTGGTGGTGGAAAGCGGGGTCGCGCCATACTCACTCACCCGGAAACTCCGGATATCCGATATCTTTCGCAGCCCCTTTCGCCACGTGTCCTCAATCTCCCAGATGGTCTCATTTCTGCTCTTTCGATCAACCAGATATACGGTAACCCGTGCAGACTGGCTCGTGGCACCGCCGCCGCCAAAACTGATCTGACCGGGTTCGGAGCCCACAATCGATGACACCTTTTCAACGCCTTCCTGCAGAAAAATCATCTGCTCCACACGTGTCAGCACGTTCTCCACCAATGCCGGAGAATAATCACTCGGCATATCAAACGCCACAATAACGATTCCCGTATCCATGGGCGGCATCAGTTCCCCGCCGTTTAAGGGCTTTACAATCTTCATGGTCACGGCAAAAAAACCGATAGCCAGAATAAGAGTAAACAGCCTGTGCACAAGCGCCCGGTCAAGAATGGCGGTATAAAAATCAGCCAGACGTTTGACCCCTTTGTCCGTATAACCGAAAAACCGCGCCATAAAATTTTTCTTTTTCCGGGGACGGCCTAAGAGCTTTGCAGCGGTCAGCGGGATGACGGTAAGCGCGACGATAAGTGAAGCAACAAGCGTTGAAGAAATCATCAGATTTAAAGGCCGCATCACCTGCTGGGTATATCCGCCGGCAAACATGACCGGCACCATAACGATCACCGTGGTGAGCATGCCGGCCGTAACAGCGAGCGACACCTCGGCGGCACCTTCCCGGGCGGCTTTTTCGGCATCCGGATTCTCCTTCATGGCCTGGTAATGACGGTAAATATTTTCCAGAATCACAACCGATGAATCAACCACCAGGCCGACCGAGATAATCAGACCGGAAAGGGTCACCATGTTGAGGGTATACGGACTGAACCAGAGGACAACCAGCGACATGAGAAACGCCAGGGGGATGCTTACCGACACCACCATGGCAGCACGGGTATCGCCCAGGAAAAAAAAGATAATAAAAATCGTCAATATCACCGCCTGGATAAGACTGACCCGCATGCCCTGAACATTGATATCGATAATCGGCTGCTGGTCATCGGTGATTGAAAAATCGATATCCGGATATTCGGCTTTTAACCGGGGCAGCATGGATTTGACGCTCTTAATGGCAGAGACGGTGGGACCGTTTTCCGGTCGAAGAACGTTGACGGCAATGGCTGCCTTGCCGTTTCCGTGATAAATGCTCCGCTGTTCACTCTCACCCAGAAACACTTCTGCGATATCTGCAATCCGGATATACCCGTTTTCTTTATGCCGTATCGGCAGGGAAGAAATATCCCGTATATTTTTAAATTCACCAGTGGTCCTTACCAAAAATTCGTTATTTCCCGAATAAACAGTACCCACAGGACTGGAAATATTCTGCCGGGAAAGCGCGGCAATCACTTCCCCGATGGATATATCCAGAGCCGCCAGCCGGTCCCTTGAAACCCGAACCTTGACTTCCGGATGATTGGCACCGAAAACATCAACGTCCGCAATCCCCGGCAGTCGCAGAATCACATCCTGAATCTGGTTCTCTGCCAGCAGACGAATTTCAGACAGGGTCTTTGCACTGCCCGGTTTTGGTGAAAGTGCCAGGGTGAGCAGCGGCCGCTTCGCATCAGTAATACGGTAAATCCTCGGCTCCTGGATCTCTGCGGGCAGCTCAGACCGGATCCGGCTCATGGCATTCTGTACGTCAAGCACCGCCTCGCCAATCGGCTTGGAATAATCAAACTCGGCATTCACCGAAGAAACATCATCCCTGGACGTACTGACGATTTTTTTTAAACCGCTGATCGTGTTCAGCTCCTTTTCAATAATTTCAGTGATCATATCTGAAATATCACGGGCTGCGGCCCCGGGAGCAACCGTAACGACCACCACCTGCGGGGGAACGGTATTGGGAAATAAATCCGTGGGGGTTCTTAAAAAGGCGAATATGCCAAGGGCCACCACCACCAGTGTTAATGATAAAACGGTATATGGATTTTTTAAGGAAAATTCCGTCAAATTCAATTTGCCACCTCCACGGGCAGCCCGTCGGCAAGCCTGGCCCAGCCTAAAAAGGTGTTCACAACCACCTGACTGCCCGGATCAATGCCGTCAACTGCGATGAATTTTCCATTATCCCCCAAAATAGTAATGGGATGATGCCGGATATGATCCGCCTGCACCAGATAAACATAGGGAGTTTCATCTAAAACAATGCACGCTCCGGGAAGGAGGGTCTTGTTTTTAAAACTTTTCACCCGGATCGTTACAGGCACATATGCCCCGATGATCAATGAAAACGTATCCTGTCCTTCTATGGTTACTTCAGCCCGCAGCATGCGGGATTCTTTCAAAGAAGGATACATATGAGAAAGAGTGGCTGTCTTCACCTTACCATCCAGACCAAATAAAACGGGAAGGCCTTTTGTAATCCGTGCGAGATCCGGCTGGGGGACGTCAAAAGCCAGAATCAACCGGTCTTTTTCTTCCACGGTAATCAGGGGCTTGCCCGAAGAAGCAAGGCTTCCATGATCCACCATCCGTCGTGTCACCACGCCATTAAAAGGCGCAACCAGCTGATAATAATCAAGCTGGGCTTCAAGCTGAGTCTTTTTGTGAACCAGAACATCGACGGTTCGTGAAATGGCCGTTGATTTCCGATTTGTCGCATCCCGTTGACCTGAAATCTCGTCCGCACGATTGACGGTTGCCTCAGCCTGGGCTTCAGCAATGGCACCATCTTCAGCCAGCGCCTTGTCACGCATCGCTTCACGATCCCAGAATTTCGCGGATTTTCCGAGCGCGACTGCCGTTGACTGATTGGCTGCAAGTTCCGCCTCTGCCTGCGCTATCTGTGAGGATATAGAATCAATATCAGCAAAAAGGTCCTTTGCATTAAGAGATATCAAAAGGTCACCGGCATTTACCCGATCCCCTTCATTCACGGCCACAGAGACCACGGAAGCGGCAACCCGTGAAGCTATATCCGCTTTTTGAAAAGGCTCCACTACCGCAAGATAAGAAAGGTCGATATCCAGATCACCGACTTTTGCTTCAGCCACATGAACAATCGTCGGAGAAAGACCGTATACCGGCGCATTGGCCAGCTTGTTTTGTTTCTTCTTAATTAAAGCAACAGCACCGGCCACAAGCACGATGATAACGATAAAGATCACGAATATTCTGATTTTTTTGGTTGTCATTTCATTTCTCCGGTCGCAAGTCTTAACTGCGCAACTGCCGTGTTATACTCAGCCTTCGCCTGATGATAATTGGTTTGCGATGCCAACAGGGCATTTTGGGCATCCAATACATCAATTAGCGCGCCTTTTCCATGGTCATATTTTTTCCGTTCAATGCGCAATGCTTCCTGCGCCTGCTCAATGGATTTTTGTGTCGTATCGATGCGTTTTGACGCGGATTCAATATTTAAACCCGCTGTTTCAACATCCAGACGAAGCCGAAAAGCAAGCGACCGAAGCTTTTCCCGGGATGCGGAAAGGGCCGCACGCTGTTCCCGAACACGGGCAGCAACCTGTCCGCCTTCAAAAATCGGCAATTCAACAAAGATTCCGACCCGGCCCAGGTCTTCTGCCGAATCAGTTCCGGAAAAATCATCTGAAGGGTCCGGCGGAGAGTCAGGCGTCCACCGCATCCCATATGCGCCTTGCAGGGATATAGACGGCCAGTGACCGGCGCGGGCGGCATCAACAAATTTTGCCTGGGCTTCCAGTTCGGCGCGGGCAGCAAGGTAGTCCTCACGAAACTGGAAAGCGATTTCAAGACTGTCTTCCAGGTCAACCCCCGCAAACGACTCTCTTTCAAGCGTTCCGCATACATCAAACGATTCCATAATGTCCGGTGCGCCCATCAGGTTGGCCAGCCGCCGTTTTTCAATGGACAGGACATTTTTGGCATGGGTCAGCGACTGATCAATATCCGCAATCCGGACCTCCGTCCGCAGACGGTCGACCTTTGCTGCTTTTTTACGGGCAATCAAAGCATTTATCCGATTCAGGTGTTCATTCATGGCATCTTTAGAAAACGCCAGCGACTTGATGACTTCTTTTTGCGCCAGGATAGAATAGAATATGCCGGACACATTAAATATCAACTCATTGCGGGTACGGAATGACTGATGGAGGGCGCTCTGTTGGATCAGCTTTGACGCATCTATTTCATTGATCAGCCGTCCTCCGGTAAAAATCGGCTGGGACAACACAATGTCTGCTGAATAAATATTATCTCCGAAAACGCCTGACTCCCCATTGTAGCGGGGAGGAATAAGCCTCTGATCGTCAATGTATTTCGTGTATCCGCCGACGGCACTGATCCTGGGCAGAGCCCGGCCAATGGCCTGTGAATGCCTGGCGGCGGCGGCATCACTGGCATACTTTGACTGGGCCAGATCTGGATTGTTTTGAAGGGCAATTTCGATTGCGGCGTCCAGCAGAATCGGCTTGTCCGGAATGACAACGGCTTGATGAAATGCGGGGCGATATGTCGCCCCAACCTTTTCCATATCAGATATTTCATAGGGATCGGTGGGAGAAATCAGTGCACATCCCGCCATTCCGGAAAGCATAAATCCCAAAAGAGCACCCGTTATTTTTAATTTTATCATTATTGACTGACTCCTGATTGCGTAATTCCCTGATCTGTATATTTTTTTATCTGGTTATCCACTTTGGTTAAGTAAATAAATTTAAATGATATGACCAGCTTCTATTTTGCTGGATGCCCACTCCCCGCCTTCGCGGGGGACAAACTTTTTAGTGGGTATGACGACTTCGGGGCAAGTGGAGACAATTAAGCGTTCTGTCATTCCCGAGTAGTCGGGAATCCAGTGTTAGTTTAACTGGTAATCGAATGATTTCAAAACAACTTAATCGAAGTGGATAACCAGATTTTTTTAAGCTAAAATAAAAATTTGATATGATCTGAAAAAAAAATTCAGAGTTGATGAGACCCTATTCAGTTTTCTGAAAAAGAGGCGTGCTGATATACCGTTCCCCGGTGCTCGGCAAAATAACCACAATATTTTTATTCTCCGCATCAGGTCTTTGGGCAACCTTTAAGGCGGCCGCCACAGCCGCGCCGGAGGAAATACCGCACAGAAGGCCCTCTTTTTTTGCCAGCATCCGAGCTGTTTCAAATGCTTCGTCGTTTGTTACGGTCACCGTTTCATCAATGAGCGACCGGTCCAGCACATCCGGAACAAACCCGGCACCAATTCCCTGAATCTTATGGGGACCGGGGCGACCACCGGATAAAACCGGTGAATCAGCCGGTTCCACGGCTATTGCCTTAAAATCGGCTTTTCTCATCTTTAAGACCTGCGAAACACCGGTAATTGTTCCCCCGGTACCCACACCGGAAACAAAAAAATTCACCTGGCCTTCAGTGTCATGCCAGATTTCTTCTGCCGTCGTTACCCGGTGAATGGCCGGATTGGCGGGATTCTTAAACTGATCGGGCATAAACGAATTTTGCCGTGATGCAGCGATTTCCATTGCCTTTGCAATGGCCCCATTCACCCCGTCAGCGCCCGGTGTCAAAACAAGTTCAGCGCCAAGATGCCCTAACAGTTTGCGTCGTTCCACACTCATGGTATCCGGCATGGTCAGACACAAGCGATATCCTTTAATTGCACAAACAAATGCCAGCGCAATGCCGGTATTTCCACTGGTTGCTTCAACAATAAGGGATTCCGGGCCGATATTGCCGTCTTTTTCAGCCGCTTCAATCATAGCGGCGGCAATCCGGTCCTTCACACTTCCCAGAGGATTAAAACATTCCAGTTTTGCAAATATATTCGCCTTCAAGCCCTTACCCAGGAAATTTAATCGAACAAGCGGTGTTGAGCCGATGGTATGCCGGACATTGCTGTAAATTTTCATGATGCGTCCTTTTTTTGCCGGTAAATCAATGAAGGAGACTCAATCAACACCTGGGTATCCGGGGGCACCGATTCCGTGATCCAGACGTTACCGCCGATGACCGAACGAGTTCCGATCACCGTATCCCCGCCGAGTATGGTAGCACCTGAATAAATAATCACTTCATCTTCAATCGTAGGATGCCGTTTCCGGCCTTTCATTTCATCAATCTTCCCCTTGGGCACGGACAGTGCGCCTAAGGTCACCCCCTGGTAGATCCTCACATTTTTACCGATTTCCGCAGTTTCACCAATCACCACGCCAGTGCCGTGATCAATGACAAACCGTTCATCAAGTTCCGCCCCCGGATGAATGTCAATACCGGTTTCCCCATGCACATACTCGGACATCATTCGGGGAAGCAAAGGAACACCCAGGTGATATAACTGATGGGCAATTCGATATACGGTAACGGCAAACACACCTGGATAACTAAATATTATTTCATCATAGCTTTTCGCTGCCGGATCTCCCTCTGAAACAGCCAGAATATCCATTGCCAGCGTGCGCTGCAGTTCGGGAATCGATTCCAGTACTGCCAGCGCATTTTCATAGCCCCGCTCCGTACACTCTGTGCATTCCAGGTTGAATTTAAAACAATCATGACGAATACTTCTTGAAATTTGTTCAGACAGCATATCAAATAACTCAGCAGCTGTTTGTCCGACATAATACCTCAGATTGACCGGATCCAGCTTTTCATTGTTGAAATATCCCGGGAACAGCACTGCCCGCAGTTTATGCAGAATTTCGATAACCGCTGTTTTAGACGGAAGCTGTTCATAATCGATATGGACGTTGCATTTATCATCATTGCATTCATCGATAATCCGATCCACCACCCCATGCAAACGGGCCCGATGTTTTGTGTAAGAAAAGGACTCAGCCCTGCACGCCATTTTATTATGTTTTTTTTGATCATCCATGCGGTTTGCCTCCCCATCAATGCATTTTAATATATTTTCCGGATTCCGGGATTATTGAAAAGCTACTAAAATTATTGGTAAACTTTTCATTACTGCAGCCGACCAGCCCCCTCTTTCCAGAAAGGAGACATTGTGCGGAGGCGCTCGATAATCGGCGGCAGATTTTCAATGACGAAATCCACTTCTTTTTCGGTATTGTAAGTGCTCAGACTGAATCTTATAGAACCGTGGGCCGCAGTAAACGGAACCCCCATAGCACGCAGCACATGAGACGGCTCCAGTGAACCGGAAGTACAGGCAGAACCGGACGACGCGCAGATGCCCAACTGATCAATCATCAGAAGAATGGCTTCGCCTTCTATGTATTCAAAACTGATATTGGACGTATTCGGCAACCGGACATCTTTCTTTCCGTTCAACAGGGCATTCGGGATATTTTGTATCAAACCGTTTTCCAGACGATCCCGCATGGCCCGGATCCGGGTATCCATTTCCTCAAGATGGCCCATTACCAGTTCACTGGCACGCCCCATAGCAACAATGGATGCAACGTTTTCCGTTCCCCCGCGCCGGTTTCTTTCCTGATGCCCCCCGATCATAAACGGAGAAAATTTAGTCCCTTTTTTCACATATAAAACACCCACACCCTTGGGTGCGTGAAGCTTATGCCCTGAAATCGACAGCATATCCAGGCCGACCTGTTTTACATCCACCGGAATTTTACCGACCGCCTGAACCGCATCTGAATGAAAAACAATTCCCTTATCTCTGAGTTTTGCCGCAATCTCTGAAATGGGAAATATTACACCGCTTTCATTGTTTGCCCACATAATACTGGCAATGGCCGTATCTTCTGAAAGATGGCTGTAAAAATAATCCAGATCCAGCACCCCTTCTTTGTCCACCGGCACCCAGGTAACCCGATATCCGTTTTTAGCAAGGTATTCATACAGATTTTTTATTGCCGGGTGCTCTACACGGGTGGTAATAATATGCTTTTTTGCCGGATTTGACCGGATCGCAGCATTAATGGCTGTGCTGTCACTTTCAGTCCCACAGCTGGTGAAGATAATTTCACCGGGATCCGCATTGATCAGGGCAGCGACTTTTTCTCGGGCCGCAATAATTTCACGCCCTACTGAACCGCCGAATGAATGCATACTCGATGCATTGCCATAAAAATCTTTCAAATACGGCATCATGGCATCTAAAACTTCAGGCGCGACCCGCGTGGTGGCATTATTGTCCATGTAAATGATATCCATTTATTTTACCTCCTCGACAATAAGATCCGGTGTCACCATTTCCTGAAGACGGGCCTCCACATAATTCTTCAAGGTCAACTGGGAAGCTTTACATGTCGCACAGGTACCGATGAGCTTGACCAGCACCCGGTTGCCGTCCACATCGATCAGCTCAATATTACCGCCGTCCTTCTGAAGCGCTGGCTTAATCTCCCGTTCAAGGGTTTCTTCAATCAGACGGATTTTCTGAATATTGGTTAATTCCTTTTTGATCGGAGCCGCATCTGCACCCTTATTGTTTATTTCATCAATGATCTTTTGAATATCTTCATGGCAGTTTTCGCACCCACCACCGGCCTTCACATAGTTGGTCACTTCTTCGATGGTTTTCAAATGGTTTTCAGTCACCGCGCGTTCAATCTCTTTATCCGTCACCCCAAAACATTCACAGACGATATTGCCGTCAATTACCTTTTCATCTTCGCCTCGGTAACAGTAAATCGCCTTTTCCAGCGCGTCGCGGCCCAGCACCGAACAGTGCATCTTTTCCTTGGGCAGGCCGCCGAGATAGTCAGCGATATCATCATTGGTTATTTTCTCCGCCTCTTCAATCGTTTTTCCAATCATCATCTCCGTCATCGCAGATGAAGAAGCAATTGCACTGGCACAGCCAAAGGTCTGGAATTTAGCTTCTTTGATTCTTTCGTTTTCATCCAGTTTAAATGACAATTTAAGCGCATCACCGCACGCCATAGAACCGACTTCCCCGACCCCATCCGGATTTTCGACTTCACCGACATTCCGAGGATTTATAAAATGTTCTTTGACTTTATCTGTATATTCCCACATGGCATGCTCCTAAAATTCAGGTTTATTTTATAAATTCAGGTTTATTTTATATAGTCTGTTAATGTAAGTTTATCCTATATTATTCTCATTCTTTTCAAAATTTCAATCCTTTGGGGAAAAATTAAAATTATATTTCAGAATAGTGTCTCGTCACCGATGAAATGCCGTAAGATTACGCCGTAATTTTTGGTGCCTTCAAGGCAAGACTTTTGGAGCATAGCGGGCTACGCGACTCAAGTCGTAACGATGCAGGCACGAAAAAGGACAAGTAATATGTGCCATTTCTGAGTTGACGAGACACTAACCCGAATATCTTACAAGCCTGATTCGTTTATTTACAAGGCCTAAGTGGAGAAGCTGTAGTGGCTTACCGCGAACCGCTTATAACACAGCAAGTTGATGAATCAGTTTTAAATACCGGGTGCTTCATTCCGACGGGCCGAAGCCCAAAAAACCGGGATGGCAGGAAAGTTTTTATATCGCCTATACCCAGACTTCTTTCTGGGATCTGGGTTCAACTTCCCAGCCGTTTAAACCTAAATTCCCGCGTTAATGTAACGAGGCAGGTGGCGCGACGCCCAATTTGGCGTAGAGGTCCGCCTGCCGCTTGGTTGTTTCGCCAACTTGCAGTCGTTGACCCGGCACTTCAAAACATTCAATGATATCAAATTTATCCAAAACCTCATGCAGCGTATGGTCTTTGAATAGATTGTTTTCCTGCATTTTCTTTGTGATATAGGATAAAAAAATTAGAGAGATAAACTCCACAAAGAGTTTGCCATCCAGGCTTTGTTCAGACGAGACGGCCACACGGCGAAGATTCAATCGTTCTTTCAGATTATCGAAGGCCTTTTCCACCAGATCTTTGTTCCGATAGATCTCAAGCGCCTCGACTGCGTCCTTTATCTCATTGCTCAAAAGGGTAAAATAGCCGTAATTGCGTTTAGCTTCCGTCATAGCCTCTTCCTTGGCTATGACCTTCGTGCCTCGAACCGGTGTGCTTCTCACTTCAAAATATTTAGCATACTGCTTTTCATGATCCGGATGGCGCTGCCCACTTTCCAATTCTTCCTGCAAAATTACCATTTTGCTGTTGAATGTTTTTTCATCCTCCAGGGCTCGTTCCGGAGAATAATACAGATGAAGATACATCCGACGATCCGCTTTAATAGTGTCACCTTTGTAGGGCCGATTATGAATATAGTCCCAAATGATCGGCATGGAATACGTATAAAGTTGATAATCCTGACTGTAATGAGTCCAGATGCGCATCTTGTCCCGCACAGTGTCCAGATGAGTCTTCACAAGCTTCAGCGACAACTTGGCGGCTATGAGGAACTTCATGTGGTGCCGGTATAGATCGTTGA
>Ga0307991_1001787_pt1 | contig 14872 bp, 7 predicted proteins | sample EllFjometagen131_FD_203146 | JGI IMG/M metagenome (GOLD analysis project Ga0307991, IMG submission 203146) | Marine microbial communities from Ellis Fjord, Antarctic Ocean - #131 | ecosystem: Environmental > Aquatic > Marine > Unclassified | place: Southern Ocean | collected 2014-10-08
CCGTTGGTAGATACGGCGCGCTTTCTGGATACTCCTCCTCAAAGCCGCAATGAAGCGTTAGCCTCATTCATGCGACGGATCAATGTATGTGAGGAGCGAGGTACCGGTATTGATAAGGTGGTTTTTCAGACTGAGCTTTATCAATTGCCTGCACCACTTTTTGAGCAGACAGAGCAACACACTCGCGCAACACTGTTTGCCTACAAGGCGTATAAAGAGATGGACACCGAAGAACGAGTTCGGGCGTGTTATCTCCACTGTTGCCTTAAGTATGTCAACAAAGAGCCTATGAATAATGCGACTGTCCGCCAACGCTTTAGTATTGAAGAGGGTAATAGTGCAATGGCGAGCCGAGTGATCAAGCAGGCTGTTGAGGCCGGTGCAATTCGCCTCTATGACCCTAAAGCGAACCGCAAAGAGTGGCGCTACGTACCGTTTTGGGCATAGTGACTTATGAGGCAGAATTCTCATTTGACGGTCATTTGACTGGCGCATGATTTTTGCCGCGCCAAAAGAATAAAAAAGCTTAAAAATAAGTGGGTTAGCGAGATAGCACCATTTGACTGAGGTGCTGATGCAGTGTTGATTGGAGTGGGACATGGTGAGCCATACAAACGAGAGAGCTCTTGAGGCCAGTATAGAATGCGCCTTAGCTGGAATTAGTCGTGAAGAGGTAAAAGATACACAGGGTCACAGCGCTAATCCTGAGGTGCAGGAGGCGGTTGCTCCATTTATCACTCATACCGGTCATGGTTATCAGTTAGGTTGGTCTACCGATTATGATCGCGAACTCGCCATTGATACCGCTAAGTTTTGGGCGTTTTTAGAGGCCACGCAGCCCGAGCAGCTTGCTAAGTTTAAGAATCGTGCTAACTGGCAGCGGCTAGTGTTAGAGATGCTGCATAAGCGGATTAAGAAACACGGGATTCTTAAGGTACTAAAAAACGGCCTATCAATCGACGATGCTCACTTCACCCTGCTTTACAGCGCCCCCTATAATGATATCAACCCTGAGATAACCAAAAACTTTGAACGCAATATCTTCTCGATAACACGCCAGCTTTACTATTCTCAAGCAGAGCCCCATAACTCGATTGACGTCGTGTTGTTTATTAACGGCCTACCCATCGTTACCATGGAGCTAAAGAACGCTTGGACGGGGCAAACGACCTACCACGCTAAAAAACAATACTGTAATGATCGCGATCCTAACGAACCGCTGCTACAGTTTGGTCGCTGCTTGGTCCACTTTGCTGTCGATACCGACGATATTTACATGACCACGCGCTTAGCGGGTAAGAAGACCTATTTCTTACCGTTTAACAAAGGGCATAACCATGGCAAGGGGAATCCTCCTAGCCCCGATGGTCATCGTACAGCGTACCTATGGCAAGAGATTTTAACGCGAGCCAGCTTAACTAATATCATTGAACATTATGCCAAGATGGTGGGTAAAAAAGAGAGTGATCCCCTTGGTAAGCGCACCTTGTTCTTCCCCCGCTATCATCAACTTGAGGTGGTACGCAATATACTGAAACACTCGGCGGATAACGGAGTAGGCCATACCTATCTTATTCAACACTCGGCTGGTTCTGGTAAGTCAAACTCTATTACGTGGACCGCTTATCAACTTATAGAGCTTTACAGGCCTGGCACAGACCATCCACAGTTTGACTCGGTAATTGTTGTTACGGATCGTCGTATTTTAGATAAGCAACTGCGCAACACGATAAAGCAGTTCTCTGAGGTGAAGAACATTGTCGCTCCAGCGATGAGTTCGCAAGATCTTAAAAATTCATTGCAAAGCGGTAAGAAGATCATTATCACCACTATCCAAAAATTCCCTTTTATCGTTGATGGTATTGATGATCTGTCCGATAAAAACTTTGCCGTTATTATCGATGAAGCGCATAGCTCGCAGAGTGGCTCCGCAGCGGATAACTTGAATAAATCATTAGGGGAAGGCTCTGACGAGGATGAGGTTCAGGATGCCATACTAGAGATCATGCGCCGCCGTAAGATGCGCGGTAACGCTTCCTACTTCGCTTTTACTGCGACACCTAAAAACGCTACCCTTGAGCGTTTTGGCCAACAGACCGCTGAGGGTAAGTTCGTCCCTTTCCATCTTTACTCGATGAAGCAGGCCATTGAGGAGGGTTTCATCCTCGATGTTATTGCCAACTATACTACCTACCAAAGTTACTATGAGATCGAGAAGTCGATAACCGATAACCCTCTGTTCGAGAACAAAAAAGCACAGAAGAAGCTGCGCTCTTATGTGGAGGCGCATAAAGAGACAATCGCCGTAAAAGCGGATATTGTAATGACACACTTTCTCGAACAAGTGGTCGCAACAAAAAAGCTCAGAGGGCAAGCTAAGGGCATGGTAGTGACACGTAATATCGAAACCGCCATACGCTATTACTTTGCTATTCGTGATGCGTTGCAGGCCTCTGGTGCGCCGTTTAAAGCAATCTGTGCTTTTTCAGGTAAGAAAATTGTCGATGGTATTGAGTACACTGAGGATATCATTAATGGCTTCCCCAGCAAGGACATCGAAGCTGAATTTGATAGCGATCAGTATCGATTGCTTGTTGTCGCCAACAAGTACCTAACCGGCTTTGATCAGCCTAAGCTTTCGACGATGTATATCGATAAAAAGTTGCAGGGAGTGCTAGCGGTACAGGCACTGTCTCGGCTTAATCGTTGCAACTATGCTCTGGGGAAGCGTACCGAAGACATGTTTGTGCTGGACTTCTTTAATAGCACTGACGAGATCAAGAAGGCGTTCGATCCGTTCTATACCGCTACCAGTCTTTCTGCTGCTACTGATGTCAACGTGTTGCATGAACTGAAAGAGTCACTTGATGAACCAGGAGTCTATGACTGGTCCGAGGTGGAGGCGTTTAATCAACTTTATTTTGCTGAAGCACCTGCTGAGCAGCTTAGCCCCATCATAGATTGTTGCGCGACACGGTTTGATAGTGAGTTAGAGCTAGAAGATGATCGTAAGGCTGACTTTAAAATCAAGGCGAAGCAGTTTGTCAAAATTTATGCCCAGCTCGCCTGTATCATGTCGTTTAACAAGGTAGATTGGGAGAAGCTACACTGGTTCCTCAAGTTTCTGATCCCCAAGTTGAAAATCCAAGACAAAGACAAGGATGCCCTCGATAAGCTGCTAGAGAGCGTTGATCTATCGACGTATAGCCTTGCCCGTACCAAGCTAAAAGAGCAGATCGGGCTCGATAGTTCAGACAGTGAAGTTGATCCGCAAAACCCTAATGTCCGTGGTGCGCATGGCGGTGACGAAGAGAAGGATCCCCTTGATGCGATCATCGCCGCATTCAATGTGCGCTGGTTCCAAGGTTGGGCAGCAACCCCCGACGAGCAAAAGATTAAATTCATAAACATAGCGCAGCATGTCATGAACGATGTTAACTACGAAGCGCAAGTGCTCAATAACCCAGATAGGCAGAATAGCGACATTGCACTGAAAAAAATCATCCAGAAGGCGATCAGTAAAGAGCGCCGCCGTGAGTCGGAGCTGTATCAAAACTACGCTAAAGACCCAGAGTTTCAGTTGGCATTTGACGCAGCGATAGGCAGGTTGCTGGTGCAGGGTAGTGGGTTGTTGTCGCAGGTTGTGGCTGGGGGGGTAGGGATTTCCAACAATGCGCAATAATTAGCTCCGGGGGATTAAGCATTAGAAATGTTGAGGTTCTAACTTTTGCTGTGCTATTGTTTAAAACATAAAGTTTAAGATAAAAAATATCATACAGAGAAAAAAGCAAAGCCAGAGTAATCTGGTGACGCAAAACTACGAAGCCCTAACACATGGGCTGGACGAGTTGCCCAAAGTATGTGACAGTTTATGATAGCCACCTTTTTGGTACAAAAGGTGGCTTTTAAATTTGTCGCCTAGGTTCAATATCCCACAGTTTACTGCGTGGTTTTAGTAAGGGTTGCCGGCTTGCTGCGGGGGAGGGGCTTAGTGAATGTCCGTAAATTCTAGGTAGAACCCTTAAGAATAGTATTACAAAGGTCTGTTCTTACTCTCTGTCGAAATAAATATGCCTATTGATGGCCCGTGAGGGCGTAAACACGGTATCACCCACAAACTAGCATTAAAGGAATTATCATGAAATCAGGTCAATGCATTTTATGCGATTCTTTGTATCTAGGTGTAATGCGATGAAATGTTCTTTAGATTCTTGACTCAGGTAAGTGAACATATCGTAAATTACTTGTGATGAAGTTGCCACGCCAACTGTTCAATCGATCAACCTCCTTGCTGTAAAATAGACGGCAATGGACTAGGTACATCGGATTCCAATATTTCTACCATTGCGATAGAATAGCTGTAGTTGATGTTACTAAATAATTGTGAAAACTGATCATAAGCCATTGCGCTGGCTTCCTCTTCGTTGGTCGCAACGACATCTATAATCTCTGAAGATCTGTCTACGATAACAACATACTCACCATGCTTAACGAATGTTTCGGAACTAGCAGCCCAGCATTCAGTGCCATCGCCATCTGCTTTTTTGGTATTTTCGTAAGCTAAATCTTCTGCATCTACTTGAGTTGCAACAGATGAAACTGCGATCCGTTGCTCATCGGAACTTCGGTCGACATGAACCTGATAGGTTCTGCTAAGTTCTGCGCCTTGGCATTGCATTGTAATCTTGTTCTCGCTGTTTGGCATAATCGTCTCCTTGTAATATTGGGAAAAGGGGACAATATCCCCTACGGGAAGGTGTCCCCGCAGGTCTGGCTACAAAAGTACTGGTATAAAATAACTTAATCTATGATGCGCAAATCCTGTAAGTTGTTTTTCAAGCATTCTAATTGATCCAAGCTGGCAACAATAGAATCTTCGTCTGGCACCCAAGTCTCATCACGCAACATTTCTAAATCTTGTGTTACACACCGCAAAGCGCGGTTAATCATTTTTGCTGGATCCTCACAGTCTTCAATGAAAATAACTTCTGTCTCGAATAACAGTCGGTATGTTTGACGTACCAAGACCAAAAAAGCTTTTCTCCGTAATATTCAACATAACCCGGTCTAAATGAAGGTATGCATCGTGTTCTATCGGAATAAGTTCACTATTGTCTGAAGCGTGTACATACCAATCTTGGGTATCATCGTAAATTTGAATTTGGTGACCTTTTATAGTACGGACTATCGTTGACAGCCATCTTATCTGCTTCATTTTGTCTTCGCTGATATCTACAGCAGCCACTGCTGGGCCAGCACATAATTCTTGATGCCATACTGCGAGTGTAGTTTCCATTATATCCCCATAGACAAGACTCCTGGATAGGCGGGTTTGACTAAGGCACTAAATGTTTTTTACTGTTTCAGCACATGGTTCCGAACAGTCTGTGCGGACAACCAAAAAAGAGACAATAACAACAGGAAATGCTACCATCATTCCAAGTAAAATCTGGCGATTTGAAATTGTCCCATGGGACACTCCTGGGACACTCGTATGTCCCTGCGGGACAAGGGATAGAGAAGATAGCGGGAAACACCTAATGCAAGTACCTGTTATTACACTAGAGACATGCGGATATGCGAAGATGCCTATTCTTTTAAAGGTGACTGTTAATCACCTTGTCGCATGTTCGAGTCATGCTCGGGGAGCCAAATTATTCAAGCCCTTATAGCTTTTAGCTGTAAGGGCTTTTTTGCGTCTGGGGTGCAGGGTGCCAGGTTTAGTAACAACTTGTTACATTAATCCTTTTCCCCATTAGAATCATTGAATTGCTCCTGTCTAAGGTATAGTCTTTTCGCGTAGCGGTGTTGATTGTGATGAATGGGGTATCACTGTTGAGCAGTGGCAGGACGCAGTTTTTTCGACATCGAAGGAACTAGGTCGCGGGCGTGAGAATCTTCCGGAAGATGCCAAAATAGGTATCTATCGTTCACAAGAACTGGTCGAAAATGTTCTGACCTACAGCCACAATGGTATACAGCATAAAACTCTATGCCAGTTGATGCCTCTTATTGAGGAAACCGTATTATTGCTAAAGGCTACATTTCCCTCTACCGTAAATATACAGCAGCAAATAAACCCTGAAAGTCACAGTAGTGTTATCAATGTTGATTGCCCACAACTTCAGGAAGTTTTGATTAACCTGTGCAATAACGCTGTCCGGGCGATGAATGAAAATGGTGAACTGAAAATATCACTAAACCCTGTTGAGCTCAGTCAAAAAGATATTCCTGCCCAGTATTATGCACTGCCGGGAAACTATGCAAAAATTAGTGTTCAAGATACTGGCTGTGGAATGACAACAGAGATGCTGGATAAAAGCTTTGATCCCTTCTATGCCACCAAAGAAACCTACGAAGGGGCTGGGATGGGGTTACCTACCGTGCAGGGGACTGTTGCCCAACATGGCGGGCTGATTACGGTTAATAGTGTTCTTGGTCAGGGAACCGTGTTTGATCTCTACTTGCCTCTTGCTGATAAAGAAGCAACTGAAACAAAACCAACCAATGAAGATGCGCCCACATTTAGTATGTAATGCAAGGGGACAGAGAAAATTCTCTTAGTAGATGAATGAGATGCCCACCAAGATTACGCAGAAGCTTCTTTCTGAAATGGTATTGTTGAAGCCAGCATAAAAAACCGCAAAATCTTTATAAAATTGACTCCCTATGTTTTTTATCTAGATTGTAGTATTTTTATCAGAATACTTAGGGTTTTTGGTCTTTATAAGGATAGGTTCTTTGATGAACGTAAAGTGGAAAATCATTCTTCTGGTGCTGCTGATTAATACAGGTACCTGTATTCTTTTTTTATCCCTGTTTCAGACACATCTTCAACGCGATCTTGATAACACCATCAATCGAGACATTGAAAATGTGCGAGCACTTAGCTCTGCTGCTGAGAGAAATTTAGCTGGTCGTTATCAGAAACGTATTGCCAGCTTTGTCAACATGAAAAAAATGCCTGAGCGTCAACCCATGATTCAGGCTTTTGCTGACCAAAACCGCTCGGGGTTAGTGAAATATACGACGCAATATCTCTCCTTATTTAAAGGTGAATCCCCATATTTTTCAACAATAGCCTGGGTAAATTCCGACAATAAGATGTTCTTGAGGACGCTTAATCATCAAGCATACGGCGATGATATATCGTATATGCGACCGGACTTTGTTCAAGTTAATCGTGAGCAGAAACCAATAGCTGGTTTTATGGTCGCCAAAACCGGTCTTGAATATCGAGTGATACAACCAGTTTTTTATCAGGATAAATTTATCGGAAGCGTTCAATTTGGAATAACGACAAACTTTTTGCTCGACGCTATCCAGACCCAACTTCATCTTCCGGTTGGAATAGCTGTTCCTAATTCTCGCTATCAATTTATAACAAAGAATAAAGAAGGATTTCAAGATACCGGTACTCATCATGTTTTTTTCCCTAACATCGTTGATCCAAATCAAATCCACTCCTTGATTGATTGGACCATAGACCGACAGGAAATCACCCATAAGGGTAAAAACTTTATACTGGTTAGGACGCTTGAACTTGTTGATTTTCAACAACATGAGCAAGGGGCTATTTATGTTCTGTTAGACATTTCAGATTACTATTCTCATATGCGTACCAGCACAATGATCATCTTGCTGTTCAGCGGCTGTGCTATCCTGATGACGTTTGGATTGATCTATGTAAGTTACGGTAAAATGCAGTCATACGTTGAGGTTCTGAACAATAAGCTGAATAGTCAGAATGATGTTCTCGAACAAACAGTCAAAGAGCGGACACAGGCTTTACAGCAGAGTGAAGATCGCTTCAAGAAGCTTTCTGGGGTAACTTTTGAAGGGATCGTAATTCACAAGGAAGGGTTGGTTCTTGATGTTAACGAGTCGCTCACAAAGATGTTTGGCTATACAGGTCAAGAACTCATTGGCAGCAACGCTGCCGAATTACTCTTTCCCAGTGATTTCCACCAGGTATTGCGTGAGAATATTGCAAAACATATCGCTATTCCCTATGAAGTTATGGCAAGAAGAAAAGACGGAACACTGTTTCCCGCAGAGCTTGAATCAAGAAACATAGAAGAAGGTGATGAATGTTTTCGGGTCATGGCAATAAGAGATATCACTGATCGTAAAAAGGCTGAATCAACACTCTCAAAAGCCTATGAGATTATCAATCGCAGCCCTGTTGTGGTGATTCGGTGGAAAAATGAAACCGGCTGGCCGGTCGACTTTGTCTCGAATAATATAGAACAGATTTTAGGTTACACTGCCCAGGAGATTTTAGATGGAACGGTCTCCTATACTAAAAGTGTTTACACAGATGATATTGAAAGAGTCAGTTGTGAAGTTGTCAGCACCAGCGAAAAGCCAGACCAAACAAAAATTATCCATGAACCATACCGGCTGAATACAAAAGATGGCCGGATCGTATGGGTTGAGGATATTACCTATATCGTTAGGGACGCCACGGGGGAAATCACCCATTACGAAGCGATTGTTCTCGATATCACTGATCGTAAGAAAGCTGAACAGGATCGTTTAGAACTCGAAATTCAACTGCGGCAGAAGTTTAAGATGGAAGCAGTTGGAACCATGGCTGGAGGCATTGCTCACAACTTCAACAACAATCTCTCAATTATCCTCGGCAATGTCGAACTCTCACAACTGAAAGATAATAATCCGGAGACCAAAGAACTTTTAAGTAATGCCAAAATTGCCGTTATGCGCTCACGTGATCTGGTCAGTCAAATCATGACCTATAGTCGCACGGGTAGTCATGCGAAAGCGCCACTGCAATTACCCCTCATCATTGATGAAACCCTGAAGCTTTTAGGTGCAACAATTCCCAGCACGATTCAATTGAATCAAACCATTAGTCCCGACAGTTACCACACCACGATTAATGCTAATGCCTCCCAGATTCAAGAAATACTCCTGAACCTCTACGGCAATGCAGTTCATGCAATGAATGAAGTAGGGGAACTGAATATCATTCTTGAAGTTGTCGAACTGACAGACAGCGATCTTCCCGATCTGAAGCAGAACAAGCCCGGTCGCTATGCCAAAATCAGTATTCAAGACAGCGGCTGTGGAATGGCGCCAGAAACCCAAGAAAAGATCTTTGACCCCTTCTTTACCACCAAAGAGATGTATGAAGGGACAGGTATGGGACTTGCCACCGTTCAGGGAATTATTAATCAACATGAAGGTCTGATCAAAGTTATCAGTACCCTTGGGGAAGGAACTACCTTTGAACTTTATTTCCCGGTTATCGAACAAGCCCAAACGGTAGAAGCAACACCAAATAATGCAGAGCTTGTCGGGGGAACAGAAAAGATTCTCTTTATTGATGATGATGAAATGCTAGCCAACGTAGGAGAACTGATGCTCTGTGAAATGGGCTACCAGGTCACCATGATGACAGATAGTCAAGAAGCCTTGAAACTCTTTGCGGCCAATGCAGACCACTTTGATCTGGTTATCACCGATCAGACCATGCCCCAGCTAACGGGTAAAGAACTGATCCAAAAACTCAAACAGATTAGCCCTGAAATCCAGACTATTATCTGTACTGGATATAGCAGCAAGGTTGATGCAGCAGCAGCCCAAAAACTTGGAGCTGATGCTTTTCTGATGAAACCGCTGGATCTACCCGTATTGCTGCAGACCATTAGAAGGGTACTGGCTGGGGCGAAGGAATAGCTTTTGAGAACGATTCCTGACCAGCTCTGAGCTGTTTCTAAAGTGGTCAGTTGTGCATTGAAATCAGATTGGCAGTGGGTGATGGCTCTAAACTCAACAATGAAAGGTTTGTATCTATGTTTAACTTTGATTTTAAAAACCCGACAAAAATTTTATTTGGTGAAGGGCGCATCGGCGATATCGCGGCGGAGATCGACAAGGACCAGCGGGTGCTGATTACTTATGGCGGCGGGAGTATTAAAAAAAACGGGGTTCTTGATCAAGTGAAAGCGGCACTGACTGGCTATACCTTGTTCGAGTTTGCCGGTATCGAACCCAACCCCAGCTATGAAACGCTTATGCAGGCCGTCCAACTGATACAAAAGGAGAAGATTGACTACATCCTTGCTGTGGGCGGGGGCTCCGTCATAGACGGCAGCAAGTTTATCGCTGCGGCGGTGGATTTTCGTGGTGACCCATGGGATCTGCTGGCTAAACAGGCTGCCGTTGAGAGTGCACTGCCCTTTGGCTGTATCCTCACCCTGCCTGCGACCGGCTCGGAGATGAATAGTGGCGCGGTGATTACCCGACGTTCTCTTAAAACCAAGCTCCCTTTTTCCAATCCTTTATTGTATCCCCAGTTTGCAGTGCTCGACCCGACCACGACTTACAGCTTGCCTGTTGCACAGATCAGTAATGGGGTGGTCGATGCATTCATTCATGTTGTTGAACAGTATCTGACCTATCCGGTGAACGCCAAGGTTCAGGATCGCTTCGCTGAAGGGTTATTACTCTCGTTGATCGAAGATGGACCGATCGCTTTACAGGAGCCCCAAAACTATGCTGTGCGGGCTAACATTATGTGGTGCGCAACTCTGGCCCTCAATGGCTTGATTGGCGCGGGAGTGCCGCAAGACTGGGCGACCCACATGATTGGTCATGAATTGACGGTTATGCACGGTCTTGACCATGCGCAAACCCTGGCAATCGTTCTGCCCTCTGTCTTAACCCTTAAAAAGGAGCAAAAAGCTGCTAAGCTTCTCCAGTACGCTGAGCGGGTTTGGGGGGTTGTCGATGGTGACGATGCCGAGAGGATCGACATGGCTATCGAAAAAACCCGGTCCTTTTTTGAGAGTATGCAGGTGAAGACCCGTTTGAGTGACTACGGGATTAAACAAGAGAGCATCGACAAACTGGTGACTCAACTGGCACAACATGGCATGGTCAAGTTGGGAGAGAAGAGAAATATCACTCCGGAGATCAGCCGAACTATCCTGGAGCTTAGCTTGTGATGAAATTTCGCTTTAACGGCTTTGGACCTAGCTAGATCTGCTCAAGCCCAGCTCACTAAAACATATTAGCCCGCAGTCGATTTCTATTGTTCTATTGCTGCAAAATCAACGATACAAAGACGGCTCAACCTGTATTTAAATGGTTGGGTCGTTTTGTATGTTGATCTAAGTGCAAGACTGCATGTCTAAGTTAGCACCACAGCTCTTCCAGACTATAGAACCATTAACCTTAAAAACAGACACCGGATTCTCAAGCTTGGTGATAAGTATATCAATGTTGCCGGAACCATAGCGTTGATCGATTCTTTAGCTTTCGCATGTTTTTTGCTAGTACGCGGTTGTGTGATACAATTGAGACCATAATTTGACCTGAGTAGCACTAATCTTCCGCTCTGGTACTGTTCCCCGTATTCGTCATGCCCGCGAAAACGGGTATCCAGAGGTTTTACATAGATTTCTAGACTCCCGCCTGCGCGAGAGTGACGACCTTTGTGGCGATAGCCGAAGATTAGTATTAATCAGGATAGATTATATAAATTAACATGTGGCAGGTTTGTACAGACATAATACAGTACGCTACGCAAAATTTACTACAACGCAGCAGTGAAATTAGCAACTTTCTATAGGTGATTGTTGAGTTATGGCTGATTTTAAAAGTAAACTTATTAGAATTAGTACTTTATTGATTCTGGGTTTGATCTGTACTGTTAGCTTGTTTTCCCCACCCAATTTATCTGCCAGCGAAATCGATAAGCCGGAGATAATTGTCTCAGCAGCAGAAGATAACTATCCTCCTTTTTGTGTAACAGATAGCCATAGCAACGCTGATGGTTTTTCCGTAGAACTTTTGCGTGCAGCTCTGAAGGCTATGGGCCGATATGTATCGTTTAGGGTAGATGTCTGGTCTGAAGTCAAACAGAGCCTCATTGATAAGCGCATTCAAGTGTTGCCCCTTGTGGGTCGTACTCCTGAGCGCGAAAGTTTCTTTGATTTCTCCTTCCCTTACATGACCATGCACGGCACGATTGTGGTGCGCAGTGACAATCGAGATATCACCTCAATGGCTGATCTTGCGGGTAAGCAGGTTGCAGTGATGAAGGGTGATAACGCCGAGGAATTTTTACGCCGTGCCCACCCAGAGGTAAACGTATCAACCGCGCTAACTTTTGATCAGGCCTTACTTGCTTTGGCCGCAGGCTCTCAAGATGCAGTTGTCATGCAGAAACTTTTGGCCGTTCAATTAATCATGAAACACAATATCCAAAATCTTAAAATAATCGACCCTCCATTGCAGGACTTTACCCAAAATTTTTGTTTTGCGGTTGCTAAGGGTGATGCTCAGCTTTTAAGTATTTTAAATGAAGGGCTGTCAATTGTTATCGCTGATGGCACTTTGGAGCGGCTGCGCAAAAAATGGTTTGCTGCGTTAGAAGCCCCTGAAAAAAATCGTATTGTGGTTGGTGGTGATGCCGACTATCCGCCTTACGAGTACCTGGATGAAAACGGACAACCTGCAGGGTACAATGTAGATCTGACTAAGGCAATCGCCGCGCATATGGGGTTGGATGTTGAGATTCAACTCGCGGTATGGGGAGAGGTAAGTGAGAAACTGGCTAATCAGGAAATTGATCTTCTTGAGGGGATGTTTTACTCAAGCGAAAGAGACAAAACCTTTGAGTTTACCCAAGCGCATACGCTGGTAGGGCAAGTTATTGTCCGCCGTCAGGATGCAGCGCTCATAGATAGCTTGGACGGATTATCCGGCAAGAAAATTATCGTTATGCGTGGCGATATAATGCACGATTTGGCTCTTAAGGCTGGATTTGCGCACCAACTGGTTTTGGCAAAAAATCAGCAGCAAGCGTTAGATCTGCTGGTGCAAGGAGATGCTGAATATGCATTGCTGGCCAAGGTGCCAGCCCTGTACTGGATTAAGAAAAATCAGCTGCCTGATTTGTCGGTTGGTGAGGCAACGGTTGTTTTATCAGAATACTGCTACGCGGGTAATGATAGTAATAAAGCGCTGGTAGCCCGTTTTTCTGCTGCCCTTACTGAACTCAAGGCCGATGGTACCTACCGTAAGATTCACCAGAAATGGCTCGGAGTTTATGACGACCAAGGCTTAAGCAGAAAACAAATTATCTTCTACTTTTCTTATGCTTCAGTCCCAATAATTTGCCTGTTTATCCTTGCTTTTGCCTGTAGCCGCACCTTGCGCAAAAAAGTGGCTCAGCAAACGCTGTATCTGGAAGAGGAGATCAGTAAACGGCAACAGGTTGAAGAGCAGTTGCGTGTTAGTGAACAAATATATAAGTCGCTCTATTTAGATGCACCTTTGCCCTATCAATCTCTTGATGTAGATGGAAATTATTTAGCTGTAAATTCCGCTTATCTTGCCACTTTGGGTTACGAGCGCGATGAAGTTATCGGGCACTGGTTTGGGGACTTTTTGCATCCTGACTGGAAAATAGTTTTTGAACAAAATTTCCCCAGTTTTAAACAGCGTGGTGTGGTCAGCAACGTCGAATTCAGGATGAAGCATAAAAACGGTAGTTTTATTGATGTGTTGCTCAACGGTTGTATTGGATGTAACCCGGATGGTGGTTTCCGGCAAACATACTGCGTATTTCAGGACGTCACCGCGCGCAAGGAAATTGAAGAAAAACTCCGTTTCGGTAACGAAGTGTTTGAGAAACTTACCAGTTCTGCGCGTGATGGCATAATCCAGATCAACGATGAAGGAAAGGTTGTGTTTTGGAATAAAGGCGCTACGGATATCTTTGGTTATAGCGCTGATGAGATAATGGAAACAGATATGCAACAATTACTTGTGCCGGAAGATGTACGTGGACGGCATCAAGTCTCTTTCTCTGAAATTGTTGTAACTGGTCAGGGTGGTTCTATTGGTAAGACTATAGAGTTGGAAGGGGTGCACAAGGATGGGCATATTGTCAGCCTTGAGTTATCTCTTTCTTCTTTTGACCTGAATGGTCACCCCCAGGCCATGGCAGTGGTGCGCAATATTACCGACAGAAAACTCGCTGAGGTGGAGCGCTTGGACCTGGAAAGTCAACTGCGCCAGAAGTATAAAATGGAAGCAGTGGGCATCATGGCTGGCGGTATGGCGCACAACTTTAATAATAACCTCTCCATTATTCTCGGCAATATTGAACTGTCAAAAATAAAAACTCAACATCTTGATGAGATCACTGATTATCTCAATAACGCCAAAATAGCGGTATTACGCTCGCGAGATCTGATAAAACAGATTATGACATACAGTCGGCAAAATAATCGGGGCAACGCAACGATACGCCCTGCACTGATAATAGATGAAACGGTGCAGCTGCTAAGTGCTACCTTGCCAACTACTATAAATTTGCAGAATAACTTGGCTGATGGCAGTGCTGGAATAATGATTAATGGCGACTCCTCGCGCATACAAGAGTGTTTAATCAATCTGTGTAACAACGCTATGCAGGCTATGGATGAGGATGGTCATCTTACCCTGTCGCTGGACAGCGTAGAATTGCACCAGCAGGATATCCCACGCCAGTATGACGCTAAACCGGGTAGCTATGCCAGGATCAGTGTTAGGGATAGCGGGTGTGGTATGAACGCCGTGGTGTTGGATAAGATTTTTGACCTTTTCTTTACCACTAAAGGTCTTGATCAGGGCACTGGTGTCGGATTGTCAACAGTTCAAGGGATTGTCAAAGACCATGGTGGTTTAATTAAAGTTATTAGTAACGTAGGTCAGGGGACCACTTTCGAGCTTTATTTCCCCATAGTAGCTCTTGCTCAGCCAATGGTTGAATGTAGTCCGAGCAATGAAGAACGACCGGGCGGGATAGAAAGAATTCTGCTGGTAGATGATGACGAATTGGTCGCCGATCTCG
>Ga0307991_1001788_pt1 | contig 14870 bp, 13 predicted proteins | sample EllFjometagen131_FD_203146 | JGI IMG/M metagenome (GOLD analysis project Ga0307991, IMG submission 203146) | Marine microbial communities from Ellis Fjord, Antarctic Ocean - #131 | ecosystem: Environmental > Aquatic > Marine > Unclassified | place: Southern Ocean | collected 2014-10-08
ATCCTTAATGGGGGGTAAAAGCACAAATCTGCATTTTCTGATAACGTGATTTCAATATGTTACGGGTTATCAAAGCCCTCTTAATGCCAACATTAGAATTGCTGCTGTGATGGCAAATTCGGCACGTTTTGAATTTTTTACGAAACCAGGATAACTCTCAGGTCCATTACATTGGTGTTTGTGGGGCCGGTTTTAATAAGGTCCCCCATGGGTTCAAAAAAATGATAGGCATCGTTGCCGGCCAGATATTTGTGCGGGGCCAGGCCAAGGGCGCCGGCCCTGGCAATGGTGGCGCCGTCGGCAACAGCGCCGGCTGCATCCGTGGGTCCGTCCGTGCCGTCCGTGCCTCCGCTTAAGACAGTGATGTTTTCATATCCTGCGATGTCCATGGCTGCGGCAAGGGCAAATTCCTGGTTCCTGCCCCCAAGTCCTCTGCCCTTGATGGTCACCGTGGTTTCGCCGCCCGACAGGATGCACAAAGGCGGAGACATGGGATTGCCCGTTTTTACGACCTCTCTGGCAATGGCCCCGTGGATCCTGGCTGCATGCCTGGTTTCCCCCTCGATCATGGAAGAGAGAATCAGCGCAGGGTAACCGAGATTTTCCGCCGCGGATTTTGCCGCATTTATCGCGTCTATATTCCGGCCGATAATCAGGTCGTGAGTTTTCTCAAAGGCCGGATCACCAGCTTTCGGTGTTTCCGGGATCTGCCCGGAAAGGCCGACTTTTAAACGGCTGGCCACTGTTTCGGGCAAATGCTTCTCGATGCCGTATCCGTTGATGATATCCATGCAGTCTGCAAAGGTGCTCGAATCGGGCACACAGGGGCCCGAGGCAATGACATCGAGATCATCGCCCACTACATCGGACAGAATCAACGAGACCAGTGTGGCCGGACTGGCGGCCCGGGCCAGCATACCGCCCTTGATGCATGACAGGTGTTTGCGGATGGTGTTGATCTCATGGATGGTGGCACCGCAGCCCAGCAGTATGCCCGTGATTTTCTTTTTGTCCCCAAGACTCAGTCCATGGGCCGGCAAGGGCATCAGGGCCGAGCCGCCCCCGGAAATCAGGCAGATGACCAGGTCATCGGCTGTGGCCGATTCGGCCAGGCGTAAGATGAACCCGGCCCCCTTCTCTCCGTTTTTGTCAGGTACCGGATGACCGGCTTCCACGATTTTAATACGTTTTACTTCAGCCAGGTGCCCGTATTTAACACTGATCACACCGCCTGAAATCCGATCTCCCAAAATGGCCTCCACTTCTACTGCCATAGCAGCCCCGGCCTTTCCCCCACCCACAACAAAGATTTTTTTATATTCAGACAGATCATAAACATCATTGCCGAGGGTCAAGTAATCTCCGTGACGCCTGCAGTATTTTTTGATGGCCCTTCCCGGTGCCACAGCCCTTATACCCGCGAGAAAAATCTCGATTGCATGTGCTTTTCGTATATCGACTCTTTCTAAATCAGTCTTCATTACAGCGTCTTCCTTTTCGCAGCCCTTTAACCATGGTTCGTGAAAAAAAACGGCGTTGGTTATTACCCAACCCTGTTTACCCTAACACTTTGTCACAAGCTCAAGACAATTTTTCAAAATTGTCAGAAAGGGTTCTCCCAAAATATTCATACAATTATCATAGACCTGAAATTTTGAATCTGTCAATTCCGATTGTCGGAAAGGCGCGAAGACGATGCAGCATCATGGGGAATGTACAGTGCGATTTAGCGGATAAAACTTGAAACCACTGTTGCGTATAAAATTATTCTCGCATACCTCTGTGCTTTTTGGTAATGTATATTTATCGACTCCACATTTGGCACCTGCCGGATGATGGGCATGTAGACGATTACAAAGAAGCAAATCGCCGTTTTGGTAAAATAGAAAAGGATTGTCGTGGAAAAACTGTATGTCATTTCCGCTGTTGGAAAAGACCAGCCCGGCCTGGTGCATGCCGTTACGCGGGCTTTGGGCGAGCTGCATATCAATATTGTCGATATCGAGGCTTGTTCGATTCGCGGGTATTTTTCGCTGTTTTTTGTAGTTGATCTGAGCACATCCGGATACAGCGAAGCAGAGATGATGAAAAATCTGGCTCCGGTGCAGGCCTATTTCAGCCTGGGGCTTCATGTGGCGGCCTATGACGAAGGCCGTCGCAAAACCCGCAAACAGATGATGCTGATGACGGTTATGGGGGCGGACCGTCCGGGAATTGTTGCCGAAGTGTCCGGGATGTTTTCCCGAAACCAGGTAAATATCGAGGCCATCAAGATGATTGCCCGGGGCGAGTATATTGCCATGGAGATCTCGGTGGATACATCGGAACTGGAAGATATCGGCGCTTTCCGCAAGGTCATGATGGATTTTTCAGATAAAACAGGGCTGGATGTTTCCCTGCGCGGTGACGACATCTTTCAGAAGCCCAAACGGGTGGTGGTTTTTGACTGTGACAGCACCATTATCAAGGAAGAGGTCATCGACGAACTGGCCAAAATCGCAGGTGTGGAGCAACGAGTCCGGAAGGTGACAGACCGGGCCATGAACGGTAAAATCAATTTTGACCAGTCCATTAAAAAACGCGTGAACCTGCTCAGGGGGCTAACCGTGGACCAGCTCGAGAAACTCACCCACACCATTCACCTGACCCCGGGCGCGGAAGAGCTGATTTCGGCTTTGCGGTTTATGGGATATAAGGTGGGCGTGATCTCCGGCGGGTTCTCCTTTTTTACAAACTATCTCAAAAAACAGCTTAACCTGGACTACGTGTTTGCCAATAAACTGGAAATCGAAAACGGCAAGACCACCGGACGGATCAAAGGCGGTATTCTCGGGGCCGAGAGCAAGGCTGAGATTATTAATCAGATTGCCGAAAAAGAAAATATTTCGGTGGACCAAATCGTGGCTGTCGGCGATGGGGCCAATGACCGGTTTATGCTGCAAAAGGCGGGTCTGGCCATTGCGTTCAACCCCAAAAAAGCCCTCAGGGAATTCAGCGACGGCATCATTACCTCGGACAATATCTCCAGGTTGCTTTATTTTCTGGGAGCCCCGGATTCCCTGCTGAAAAAATTTCAAAACGGCCAAAAAAAAGGGGCGTCCTGAACGGTTACAAAAATGAAACTATATCGCGTGGGCGGCGCAGTGAGAGACGAACTTTCAGGCCGCGCTTATAAAGACAAAGACTATGTGGTCTTCGGAGCTTCGGAATCTGAATTCCTGCAGCGATTTCCCCGTGCCAAAAAAGTGGGAAGCCGGGCCTGCGTCTATATTGTTAAAGGTGATGAATATACCCTAGCCGATGCCGCGGATATCGAATCCGATTTGCTGCAACGGGATCTTACCATCAATGCCATGGCAAGGGATGAAAAAGGCCACCTGATTGCCCATCCCCTGGCCCTTTCCGACCTTCACAGAAAAATTCTGCGTCCTGTTTCCACTGCAAATTTTTTTCATGACCCGCTGCGGGTTTTTCGGGCCGCCCGGTTTGCCGCCTGCATGCCTGATTTCAGGATACATGGCAGTTTATCCGAGGCAATGCAGCAGGTGGGGGAAAAAGGATTGCTGGCCAATATTGCAGCCGAGCGGGTGGGCAATGAAACCCTTCGGGGGTGCGCCGGTGAGCGACCCGGAAATTTTCTGCGTCTTATTTCCAAAACAATCTGTATGTTCCCCTGGTTCAGCGAGCTGGCAGATGCCGCTAAGATACCGGCAGGGCCGTTGCCGTTTCATAATAAGTCATTAATCGGCCATCTGTCTCAGGTCATGGATTGCCTGAGTGGCTCACCCCTTGGCGTGTGGATGGCCCTGTGTCATGACCTGGGCAAGGCCGGTACAGACCCGACCAAATGGCCCAGTCATCATAACCATGACAGGATTGGCCGGGAAACAGCCCTATATCTGGGAAGGCGCCTTAAGCTGCCCAAACGCTTCATTGCCGCCGGGGCTGCTGCGGCCAGCCGTCATATGGCTGTCGGCAATTACAACCGGTTGCGCGTAAACACAAAGGTCGATCTTCTCCTGCAGCTTCACAAACTTTCCCTTGTCGATGAGATGTTTGCACTTGCAATAGCCGATCAAAAGACCGATTTCAGATCCCAGGCCAAAGCCGATCTTAAAATCCTGCTGTCCATAAAACTGCCCCGAAAACATTTCGACCAGGGAGCGCGTTCAGGTGAAATCCTGCATCAGTTGCGGTGTGAAACAATGGCCGACAGGGCGAAGGTGGAAAATTGAATCGTGGAAATTGAAAACTTGTGTTATCGCTTTGCTCTGTCTTTTTATAAATAAAACAGGCAGAAGACCTTCATATAAAAGTAGTAAAATATGAGTTTTGAGTCGTGAGGAATAAAGTAGCGATTCTGCGTCTCTCACAACCCACGACGCACCACTTACATCTTTCATACTTCGTCAAAATCTTTGATTTTTTGCCTGACAGGGCATGGCCGTCATTCAAAATTCGATGTCGAGCGTTTGATTTTCATAGCCTTTCCGAATTGTCCGGATGGATATCGCCTGTGTGAAAGGGGAATCTGCCGGTGGGGAGGTCTTTGAGATAAAGGCGAAGGGTCTCCCGGATCACCGTAAATGCCAGTTCGTCCCATGGAATTTCCTGTTTTGTAAACAGTTTTACCTCCAGGCTTTCTTTTCCCGGTTTAGCGGCAGCATTTGCCATACTGGCAAGGAACATCAGGTAGACCTGGCTGACGAAAGTAAGGTTGAACAGCGCATAAGGTTCCAGAATCGTTACCCGGGCACCGGATTCTTCCAGGGTTTCACGCCCGGCACCCTGGGCCAAGGTTTCGTTGTTTTCCAGATAGCCGGCGGGCAGGGTCCATTTTCCATACTGCGGCTCGATGGCACGCCGGCATAAAAGTATTCTGCCCTTGTATTCGGGTATGGCGCCCACGACCATTATGGGGTTCTGGTAATGGATGGTCTTGCAGACATCACAGACAAAACGCACCCGGTTGTCGTCTCTGGGTATACGTTTTGAAACCGGCGCCCCACAGTTGCTGCAGAATTTCATATCCATCAACTGCCCCCATGTTTTGCAAAGATTTTCAGTATTCGGCTTTTGGTGTTTTTGTCCATATCATCCAGTGCAAAAGAAAGACCGGCCTCCAGCAGGGTTGATTTGTTTTCGATGGCCATCCCTTCCAGCTTGAGCGTATGAAATTTACGATTAAATCGTTCGAGGATATCCACGGAAAGATAAAACCCGACCTTTTTTTTTATAGATCTGGGTATTTTCTTACTTTCTTCTACAGAATCCTTCTTCGATACTACTGTTCGAGTTTCTATCATCGATCCTGTAGCGCTGCTCACCGGATCGAAGGGGTTGTCTTCAAGTAAATTCAGGGTTTTCTTTTTGTCTGATACCATCGTCTTCAATCCTCCGAAACAATTTTTCATAATCGCGAGCCCCAATAGCCTGATGGCTGTACTCAAAAATGGTCTTTCCCCGAGACGGTGCCTCGGACAGACGGACGTTATAATGGATCGGTGCACAGAGCTGTTTGTTAAACAGTTTTTTCAGTTGCCTGAAAATATCGAAACTCTGACGGGTCCGTTTGTCAAACATCGTCGGCAGGATATAGTTAAGTTGAAGGTCTTCATTTAATCTCTGGGCCGACATCAGGTAACCGAAAAATGTTTTCAGACCTTCCAGGGCCGGCCCCTGCAGGGCAACCGGGCAAAGGACCTCTCGGGTGGTCATGAGGATGTTCACGCTCAACACATCCCAGCCCGGAGCACAGTCAAAAATCATGTAATCGATGCTTCCCTGTTTAGGGACAATAGATTTTCGCAGCACACTCTGGCGCACGTTTCCGGGCTGCTCGCCGAGCCAGTTTTTCAGTTCTACCAGCTTGATTCCGCCATCCAGTAACCACAGGTTGTCCCGGCACAGGTAAACCGCCTCATTTCTGGCAACGGCTGCTCCCTTGCCGTCATTTCCAGTGATAAACTCGTAGAGCCCGTACTCGGGCTTGACACCCAGAAATTTCGCATCCTGCCCCTGGGTATCGCAATCCACCAGTAATACGCGTTTCCCCTGCATGGCCAGCCCGTGAGCCAGGTTTACGGCAGTGGTTGTTTTCCCTACACCCCCCTTGGCCATGGCAATTGCAATTTTTCTCATTGATCTAATTCTCTTCTGATGATTTGTATTGTTTTTGCTTGGGTCCGGTTTTTTATATGTGAACACTTCTATTTAGATATGATACTATTCTTCTGTGTATGAAACAAGGGGAAAGATGGGGGGATATTGAACTATGAATGCTGAATTTTGGACGAATGAGAAATGATGGGGTTGAACCATTTGAGGAAAGGCCGCCACTGCCGTGCAGGACGGCCATATCGTTAAATTTTTGGAATTTGATCACTTAAACCGTGAACAGGGCAGATCAGTTACTCTTTTGGAAATTCTTCGTCCTGAGTCTCTTTGGATGTTGTGACAAAGCGAGGGCCTGGGCTGTACACCAACTCTTGGGAATCCTCATCCACGTCTTCTTCCGGCCTGATATCGTCATGGCGGGCTGTGGTCATTTCATTCAGAGCCTCCCTTATTTCCTTGGTACCTCTCTCAAATACTTTTTTTACTGAAAAATATTCATACTCCACATCCCCCGTGGAATAGACACCTCCGGTTTTTTTAAGATAGGCCAGGACAATATCTCGAACCGATTTCCAACTGTCCCTGCGGGCCTGATTGTCCAGTGATGTCAGGCTGTCCAGGTCCGTAAGCTGCTTGCCCAGAAAGCGACTTGCAAATTTTTTCTTTAAAAAAGTCATCCATATGAAAAAAATAACAAGGGCGGTGCCTCCACCTGCACTTGAAAAAATAATAGGGTCTAGTATGCCCAGGTAAGTACCGATTCCGAATGCGGCACCGGCACCTACGGCAAGGCTTGACAAAAGCCCCAGAAAACCGAATTTAATGACAAATTTGCGCCATTGCCGGCGGTAATTGAACAGGGCCTCGGTCATGTGGGTGAGGCGTTCTCCATGGGTTTCGATAAATGTCGCCAAGTTGTCCAGGCGATGGTGCGGGGCCTGAAGAATTGCCTTTTTCAAGTTTTCCTGCTGATTTTCGATAAGGTCCAGATAGCGCATATCCTGCTTAGAACCGTTAGGCGGATGGCCGGTATCCCGTGCCCTTGGTGAATAGGTTAGATGAATAACGGGGATATCCTTGCGGCCGGTACTCTGTGACAGGTTCCAGCAGAGTGTACCGTATACCTGTAAAAGATCGGTTAAGGATGCGCATTCATCGATGCGATTGAGCACAAACAGGATACGGTCTTCAAATGTGTGGGCAGGCAGTGTATCCCTGATGCTGGTGTAGGTTTCCCGCACGGTACCGGCCTTGTGGGGATCAAACAGAATCAGAATCAGGTCGGCAATGCGGGCCAGTTCGCCGATGGCATTCTGGTAGCTGTACCCTCTGTCTCTTTCGGTAATGCTGTCCAGCATACCCGGGGTATCGATGATGGCCAGATTTTCCAGAAATGGAGAATTAACTTTTTTAAGACGCAGGTGTGAGGCAAAGCGTTGACCGTATTTTTTCAGACCATCGAATGGATATTCCGGATCATTGAGCAGAAATTTTCCATCTCGTTCTTCCACAACATGCACGGCAGCGGTATCATTTTCAGCCTCTCCCCAGGTAATCACCGTGAAAGAATCATCCGTAGGGGCCTGGCCAGTAGCCTGGACTTCGCTGCCCAGCAGTTCGTTTATCAACGTGGATTTTCCCGAAGAGTAATTTCCCAGCATCAGTACGAGAGGCCGCCATTTTATGTTGGTTTCAAGAGGGATGTCACTGTACCCGTAACGTATGGCCACCGGGGTTAAATATTTTTCCACCAAGCCTAAAAATTCAGCCCGCAGATGATTAATATTATTTTCCTGATCCATTCAATTCTCCTGTTTGACAAGCGTTTCAATACGTTGACGCAGTGCTTCGGTGACATGTCGGATTTGTACCGAACTATGGGCCGGTATTGGGACCGGCTCAAAACAGATGGGGGCACCAAAACTGATGGTCACCGGCACCCTTTTAATACGTGTGGTCCAGCGGGGCATGAGTTCATAGGCCCCACGGATTCCCACCGGAATAACAGGGTGTCCGGAAGCCAGAATAAGACGCATGGTACCCTTTTTGAATTTCATCATTTTCCCGTCCCAGTTGCGCTCACCTTCCGGAAATACCCCCATAATATGTCCATTTTGAAGAATACGCAAAGCATTTCTGACTGCCTGCACATCCGTGGTATAACGCCTTACCGGAAAGGACCGGACCAGTTTCAAAAACCAGCGCATCAGCGGGTGTGCGTACTGCGAATTTTTTGCCATGAACCAGATGTGGCGCTGCGGATAGACCGATAAAATAATCGAATCCAGAAACGACGCATGATTGGCCACCAGGATGGCCGGCCCCTTTGCAGGAATTAGGTCAAGGCCCGTGACCCGAATCCGGAAAACAATTGTTATGATCAGCTTTAATACGACCTTCAGAATGGCAACCAATATCTTTGGTTCTTTTTTATACCATCGATGTCCCGGAACCCGTACAGGCCGCTGCGTTATAGCCGGTATTGGTGCCGGCCGTGTATCTGAAGCGAATTTTATCCGGGGACAAAACTCGATGATACACTCAGGCGCATGATACCTGCTGATGGCCTTTTGAACGCAGTCTTCCCATTTTTTACCTGATTCTTCCAGGAAATCGAAAAAAAAGACACCCTGGCCACGGCAGACGATGATGACGGTATTGGATTCTATGGTAACGGCACTGATGGATTTGAGCAGAATGTTTTCCTTACTTTTTTCGCCGAAAAAAACAAGTTGTTCTTCTTTCAGTGAAAGGGTTCCCTCATCCTCGGGCCGGCGATGGAAGCGGGTTGCAATGATGCCGGCCGGACCCTTGAAAACTTCTTTGGACGTCTCCTTGAACAGCCGAACCCGACGGCTGCCCAGGATTATTCCATCCACGGCCTGAGGCAGCTCAAAACCAAGCACTCTGGCGTACCAGTATGAAACATGCCCGGCTTTCCCGTTAATTGAAAGCCGGGATCTGGAAAGCAGTTTTACCGAAGCGCTGCAACCTGTGCACCTTCCATTGGAAAACCAGTCAAATATGCCGCAAACCGGGCATCTGTATATCAAATCCGTAATCATAAGATAATGATAAAAGTCAGGTTAAGGGCTTTTGCAACTGCCGGAATAGTGTACAGATGTATCAAAACAGGTTGAATGTGTCAAAGTTAATGTTGAAGGTTGTTTAGGTAGACGGTTAAAGGCTGAAGGGTGAGAACTGAAGGTTAAGGGCTGAAGGCTAAATAACGAATAGCAAAGTGTGTGGCTGTGCCCACCAAATAGACAGAATACCTTTACCCTTAAGCCTTCTGCCTATAGCCTAACCAACCTTTCCCGTCAGGAACAAATGCCCATGATGATACCGGAATCATTCGGGGTATCTACCGGTATACGCCGGATCTTTTTTACACCGGCCTGTTTCAGCATGTCCTTTATCTGGTTTTCTGAATAAGTCCGCCCGGACTGGGTGCCCACCAGCATATTCAGGGCAAAAAGAGCCGGGAAAAGGGGACCGTCCATGGTATCATTTAAAATAAAGTCATGGATAATGATCCTTCCGCCTGGCTTTAAGGCATTCACAGTTTTTCGAATAACCCGCCGGCAGTCGTCCATGCCTTCTCCGTGAAAAATATGCGACAGCCAGGCAACATCATATAAACCTGAAATCGGGCCGTCCACATAATTGCCGTCTGAAAATTTAACGCGGTCTGCCATATTGAACCTGGCAATGGTTTTTTCGGCAAAGGGCCGGGTGGTGGGCAGGTCATAGACCGTGGCTGTAAGCGCTGGATTGTGGCGGCAAAAAAAAATGGCCCAGGTCCCGGGCCCGCCACCTAGGTCCAGCAGGTGTTTCCGGCCGGTAAGATCAATTTTAGGCACCAAATCAGGAGCCAACCCCATGGCCAGGGTAAACATTCCCATGAGGAAGTTTTCCCGCGCCTCTTCGCTGTGGTGTGAGACTCGGCCCCTTACCGGTGATCCGGTCTTTACGGCCTGATCCAGTCTGGACCAGGACTCAACCAGGTTCTGGTGATGCAGGATCATATACCCGATATACCGGGGCATATCCTTTCGCAGAAACAGGGTAGACTGGGGCGTATTGGCCCAGGTATCACCCTCTTTAACCAGAAGTTCCATGGCGGTCAGGGCGTTCAGGAGCATGGCCAGGGCCCTCGGGTCGGCATTGATTCTGCCGGCAATGTCTTGGCAGGTGCATTTTTTTTCACCCAGTACCGTGAAAAGATCCAGTTTTACACCGGCATGCAGGGTGCAGGTTTTCCAGTAAGACCCGGATAGTTGGAGCAGTTTTCCGGGGTTCAGATTCTCGGTACTCATGGTTTTTTTCCTGTTTTTGTTAAGCCCGAGTTGTGCATTTCTCGGGAAAGCGATGTGCTGAGATCTTGATTTGGCAAGATTTACAAAAACTGCAGAAATACCCATGAATATATTGAGGATTTTCCTAAATCTTTGATGCGCAAGAGATCGGTACAGAGCAACTTAAAAATCGCTTGACTCAGGTTAAAATCGCCTTGGCCGGAATCAGTCCGGTGGCACTGGCCGATACGATATTGCCGGCAACCCCGGGACCGTCACCGGCCACATACATGCCCTTGATGCCTGTTTCCAGGTCATTGGAAGTCTCCACCTGAGTCGCAAAAAATTTAATTTCCGGTGCATAAAGCAGGGTTTCGTCATTATACACGCCGGGAATCATATAATTAAGTTTTTCCAATCCTTCAATAAGATTGCTCAATATACGTTCAGGCAGAGCCATGGCAATATCACCGCACACAACATCGTTCATGGTGGGCTCGATATACCCTTTTTTGATGCGGTTCCAAGTGCTGCGCCGACCGCGCTTCAGATCACCAAAACGCTGCAGGATCGGTTTACCGCCGCCGATAATGGATGCCAGGCGTCCGATGGATTCGCCATAGGCCTGGTTGTCCGTGACCGGTTCGGTGAGCACTACTTTGGAAAGAAACGCAAAGTTGGTGTTGTCCGATTTTTTGTCATGATAGGCGTGTCCGTTGACGCAGGCAAAATCCTCGTAGCTTTCAAGGGCCACAAATCCACCCTGGTTGGTGCAGAAGGTCCGGGTCTGGTCATCGTACTTCTGGGTCTGGATAAAAAAGGTGGGGTCATAAATCACATTGCACAGATCCTGCATGATATCGTTGTGGACTTCCACCCGTACACCGACTTCGATGCCGCGCTGGGTCAGACCCAGGTTATACTTCCGGGCCAGTTCACTCACCCAGTTGGCTCCGACCCGTCCAGGGGCCAGAATGACCCGGTTGGATAAATAGCGGCTTTTTGGCGTGACCACCCCGGTAATTGCGCCGTATTCTACTTGAATATCAAGGACTTCCTCGGAGGTGTGGATATCGATGCCCTTAGAACGGATATAATCGGCCATCCCGGTTATATGCTGGGGCAGACGATCTGTGCCAAGATGTTTCTGCCGGATTATCAAAAGCTCGATACCGTATCGCTTGGCTTCCTTGCGCAGCCGTTGGGCCTCTTTCATATCCGTTGGATAAACCAAGCCGTCCATTCCAAAACGGTTAAATATCTGCTCCGTTTCGTCAATCAGCCGCACGGCCTCGGATGTATGCATAAACTGGGTCAGGTCGGTTTTTCCCAGTTTATGGATATAATTCAACTTGCCGTCGGAAAACAGCCCAGCCCCGCCGATCCCGTTTAAGATGTTGCAGGGGGAGCATTTTTGACATTTTACCTCCTTGGTAATGGGGCAATGGCGGTTTTTGGTGGATTTACCCCTTTCAAGAAGAAGGACCTTCAGGTCTGAGTGTTCACACAGATAATATGCGGAAAACAGCCCGGCCGGTCCCCCGCCAACGATAATCACATCATAGTGCTGGTTTGACATGTATGGCCTTTATGAAGACGTTTATTCTCCGTTCCAGTTGCATCCGTCTCTAATGGGAGGCTGTATAACAACACAGGTGCCTTATTAAAAAAAAGGGTATTGCCCTTTGATAACGACTTTCGTTGCTTATTGAAATTGAAAAATTATGGATATCCATATAAAAATGCTAAGTGAAAAATAAATTAAAAGCAAATAAAAACCGGCACAACAGTCTCATTTTTGCGCAGTTGACGTCCATATTCAAAAAAATAATCCTATTTTCATAGCCGGGGACAAATAAATATTGACAGGCATAATCGTTTTTGTTAGATCGCTTATCACGTTTCGGGGCTGTAGCTCAGCTGGGAGAGCGCATGACTGGCAGTCATGAGGCCAGGGGTTCGAGCCCCCTCAGCTCCACCAAAATGCCACTGAAAAGGGGGACTTCTCAAAAGTCCCCCTTTTTTTAGTCTACTGAATTCCTACGAATCCACTTGAGATACGCTATACGTATCACCGGTATTATAGTCGAAAATGCTGTTGTACCATCGCAGCAATTAAAGCTCGAAAAAAAGCAGGGTGTATTTCACCCTGCCTTTTATAAAACAACAATAAGATCACTTTACTCTTTTGAAATTATTCTTTTCCTGCAGGTTCATTGTCGATGACCCGGATCTCCTGGGATCCTGAAAATGCTACCCTATCAGTAGTGTCCCCAACTAACTTCAGCTCATTATAGCTGTCAATAATAAGGCCATCTAACATTTTTATGTCATCCGACAGGAATTTGGCAACAAAATTACCCCGCAGATCTGATTTCCAGGAATTGATTAAAACTCCGTTGAGATATACTGACGAAACATCCACGGAACCATAGGCAATGTCGGTATGAACAGTGACAACAACGCTTTGACTCTGGATGTTGATGACATTCGGAGCGACATCAATAACAATTTCCTCGCCTAACGTAGTAGATGGATACAAAAACAGGCATAAAGTAACGGCAAGTACACAACTGGTTAACAAATTCATACGGGATAATCTCATAATGATGCCTCCTAATTACGTAATAATTGTTTTAAAAAATGACGGGGTGAGATAATTGCTAAAAAAATTCTTGCTATAGATTCCAATCAGCTTCTTATTGATTTAGCACTATTATGTTATCAAACGTATCAAGGTGGGAAAGGTTACAAATTAAAAATAAATTCCAAAGATAATCGAATTATTTTTTCAAATTTAGACCATATCTCATTTTTGCCGCATTGAGCCCCGAAACAGGGAAAAGAAAATACCCAGGATACACAACACGGTGAAAGCCTTCAGGCTGACACCCATGCTTTCCAAAAAACGGTCGTAATTAGCCTCCGTGATCGCCACCGTCTTTCCGATCATTATTGAAAATATAACGGTTACCATGGCCATACTCGCCATCTGTCCGATCAAACGCATCGTCCCTACGGTACCCGATGCCGTTCCATAATATTTTGGCGGTACCGCCCCCATGATGGCATTCATGTTGGGTGAAGAAAAGAAAGCAAAACCGATGCCGAGCAAAACCAGGGTCCCGGCAATGGAATAAACCGGTGAGGAAAAATCCAGCATTGTTAAAAATATCAACCCGACGGCGGTCAGGGCCATACCGCTCGAAGCGATGATGCGCGGCTCGATACGGTCTGAAATTTTCCCCGCCACCGGGGAGAATATGGCCATGCAGACGGGCTGGACCACCAAAAGCATGCCTGCCCCCTGGGGACTCATGCCTTTGATATACTGAAGATAGAGGCTCATCAGAAAAGTTACGGCAAATGTTGCTGCGTAATGAATGAGTGCAGCCGAACTGGAAAATGCGAATAGTTTATTTTCGCTGAAGAGCCTGACCTCGAACACCGGGTGCATGACCCGGATCTCGTGCCGGATAAAGGCTGCCAGCAGTACAAAACCGGTAACGATCAGATAGACTGCGATGCTGTTCGGTAGCAGCGTTGCGCCGTACACCAGCAGGACTAGCGCTACCCCATACAGAAGGCTGCCGATGACATCGAAGGGTTCACCCGCAGCGTCGGCCCACTCGCCTTTCAGATATTTTATTGTAACCCAGATGCTGAAGAGCCCGATGGCGGTGGTGACCATAAAGATACTGCGCCAGCCGAAGTGCTGGGCCATGCCCCCCCCGCCGAACGGACCCACGGAAAGACCGATGTAAACGGCCGCTACATAGATGCCGATGGCTTTTCCCCTCCGTCGGGGCGGAAACACGGAAGTTAAGATCGCCATTCCCGTTGTCACGGTCATGGCGGCACCGCAGCCCTGGAATAATCGTAGAAAAATCAGGCTTTTTACAGAGCCGGCAAAAATAGTTAGAAAACTGGAGAGGGTGAAGAGGATCAATCCTGAAATAAAAATCCGTTTTCGGCCGTAGATGTCGGCAATCCTGCCGATGGGAACCAGGCATACCGCCGTAGCCAGAAGATACGAGGTGGCGATCCAGCTCAAGGCCACCGCATTGGCTTCAAAATCCTTTCCGATGGCCGGCAGGGATACGTTCACCGCTGACAGCATAAACGGCCCTAAAAAAGAGGTGACCGTGGCCACCGTCAGTGCGGAACGTTCCATCTTGCAGTTTTCATCTGATGTCATATTCATATTCGCATATACGGTCAAAGGTTTTAAATTTACATCCCCCATGCCCGCAGCTTGCATCACATAATCATAGGCTTCCGGATTTTCAAATAGACAGCATAAAAAGCATGGCGCAGCAATTCAATAAAAAAAGCCCGACATCGAGACAGATATCGGGCTTTTTATAAAGGATTTTCGGCGGCGTCCTACTCTCCCACCCAGTTTCCCGAGCAGTACCATCGGCGCTGAAGAGCTTAACTTCCGTGTTCGGGATG
>Ga0307991_1001790_pt1 | contig 14853 bp, 11 predicted proteins | sample EllFjometagen131_FD_203146 | JGI IMG/M metagenome (GOLD analysis project Ga0307991, IMG submission 203146) | Marine microbial communities from Ellis Fjord, Antarctic Ocean - #131 | ecosystem: Environmental > Aquatic > Marine > Unclassified | place: Southern Ocean | collected 2014-10-08
TCTTCAAATGTAGCATCTCGGTGATTATAGTCATTTTCCATAAACCAATTAGAACCAGGGACAGCGACCTCTGAATAATACAAAGGTTGTCCATATATTGCAAATCTAGGAGTACTACTATTTCCATCAGATCCCCCTGCCATGACAATATAACTATTGCTATTTGCAATGCTGTTTGTGAGTTTAGTCATGTCATAACCGTTGTCACTGTTTAGAAAATTTGATAAAACACTGTATGCATAAAGTAACTGATAATCACTTATTTCTTTAGCTGCAACAATGAATATGTTTTTTTTATTAGGAGCAGTGTATGCAAGATACTTATCATAGTATAGTCCGAACATACCCTTCATTTTTGATTTATCCCTTATAATTAAATCTTTGTTAGTATACTGTACATAATTTACATTATCGTATTCTGGAGATAATGAATAATCAGTAGAGTCTTTTATACTGGTTCTTAAGAATGTAGTAATGGAAACAATTATAAATACTATTAAACTAATAATGACTATAATTATTATTTTAGTTGATATTTTCATAATTCATCACCTCTATAAGTTTGCGAATTGTAAATCTAGTTTTATTTTCCTTTTACCAAGTGGGTATTTTAGGTATATAAAATACGCTGTTATTATTGTAGAGAACTCTGCGAATACGATTGCTAACCATATACCATCTTCTTTGAATAATAATGGTAGAATTGCAAGCCATAAGAATAGGAAAACTAATGATTTAAGGACGGTTATTACACCTGAAATTATTGGTGAATCAACACTTGTATAATACGTTGATATTATAACATTAGTACCCATTACAATGAAGGCAATACTATAAAATCTTAATATATGAATTGCGAATGTAATTGTTTCAGGATCTTTAATTAAGAACTCAACAAATACTCTACTAAATAAATTACTAATAATTGCTAGTCCAAGGCCAAATAAAAGATTTAATTTTACTGCTTTTCTTAGAATAAGTCTAACACGATCATATAGCTCTGCACCATAGTTAAAACTTATAGGAGACTGGATTGCATCACTGACACCAAATCCAAAAGATATAACTAATCCTCCAAGTTGCATAGCGATAGAAAATCCTGCGATTCCTGTAATTCCAATAGAACTTAGAATAAGTTTATTTAGAATGAAACTTGAAATAGAAACCGATGATATACTTATTAATTCTGAAGAACCATTAAATAGTATTCTTGCAATATCACTAAGGAATATTTTAGGGAAACGGAATTTCCAAGTTGATTTTTTTATAATAACATAAACAAAGATTAATGATGGGACTACTTGACTTATACCAGAAGCTACTGCAACTCCAGCCATTCCTAGTCCCAAGACAACTATGAATACGTAGTTTAGGATAACATTTAGGATTGTTGACAGACTTGATATAAGAACCACCAACATAGGTTTACGGTCCAAGTTTAAGAATAGATTGAATGTAAGATTCATCATATTAAATATAAAGAATAAACTTATCCAAAAACCATAGGCCTGTATTTGAGACAAAGTTACTGAATCAACATCAAATAACATGCCGAAATTAAGATTGATAACTAGAAAAATTCCAGTTGATATGACAGCGGCTACTGCTATCATAATCATTGTTAGATTAAAATAGTTATTACTTTTTTCGATTTCATTTTTACCTCGACTAATTCCAGCGTAGGTTACACCACCAATAGCGATCATAATGGATATTCCATTTAGTATCATTATAAATGGAAAAAGCATGGTGATAGATGCTAAACCAGTCGAACCAATATATCTACCAATAAAAGCTGTATCAATAAATTGAGCTGTTGTTGAGAATATAATTGAAAATACAGAGGGTATTACATATACCCAAAATATTTTATTTACTTTTGTTTTACCTAAATCTAAGTCTTTCATAATTTTCACCTTCTTGTAGTTGAATAAATCTATTTACTATACTATAATAAACCATGAACCAACTTTATGGTCAAGGAGGAATTTTTATGCGTAGATTAATGACAGTAGGAGAGCTAGCAAAATTATTCAATATTACAAATTCGAAAATTAGGTACTATGAAAAAAGAGGTCTTTTAAAACACACAGATATTACAGATGCGGGGTATTCTCTTTATTCTTTTGAGGACTTAGAGAAATTAGAAATTATTCTACTATTAAGAAATATGGATGTTTCTATTGAAACTACGAAAGAGTTAATGGAAGGATATACTAGAGCAGACTATGAAGAACTTCTAATAAGCCTTGAAAATGAATCATTAAGAAAGATTTCTGAACTAAAACGAAAAGTCAAAATGATAAGACAAAGAAAAGATTCATTGCAAGCTTTCATGGATCAACCAATTGTAGTAATTGAACTACCAAAAAGAGAATACTATATCCTTGAAACCAGAGAAGTTGAAAAACAAAGTGAGAAAGAATTTTTTGATTTTCAAAATACATATAATCTCCGTCTATCAAACTATAAAGATAAGTATTGCTTTCATATAGATAAAGGTACAATAACAATAATGGTCTCATCCAACAATAGTAAATTAATAGATTTTCCAACAATGGAGTTGCCAAAGGGGAGATATCTTCAAATTAACAAAGAGATAAACAAGCAAACTACTATTGAAGACACAATGAATGAAATGCGAAATCAAATAAAAAAGAGCGAATTTCGCACAATCGAACCACTGTTACTTGTTGAAAACTATCAGCAATTTTTGTTCTCTAATATTACACAATATCATACATTTATTATAAGAATTGATGAATAGAGTAAGTACGAAAGTCTATAAATATAACGGAAACGGTCATTTTAAGCTGTTATAATAGGAAAAATGTTACTTAGTATGTAGCTATAAACGCGTACTTTCCATCATTTCAACCAGTATCCAAATGATATTTGTTGCATAATAAATTGCAATTAAAAGTGATACAACGAGTCATATTAGAAATGGTATCAAATATTGAGATTTAAACACAAACAATTTTCTTCAATAATAGATATTTTTTTGCGCATATGGTATAGTTTATTATAAGGTGAACAAAGGCCTTCTAAGAATATAAGAAAGATTATAAATAGGGAACACAAACCTAAGGAGGGTATTTGATGATTTTTGACGCGCACGGTGATATACTTACTGATTTATACATGCAAGCTAAAAACAAAGATTCATTTAAGAAAAGACATTTAGATTTATACAAAAAGGGTGGAGTAACTCATAGTATTTTTGTTAATTTTACTGAACCAGATACAAAAGATGATCAATTATTCAATAAAATATTTGATAATGCTTTTATTGATCTTAAGAAAAATTGCGATATATTTAAAGTTTGCTTAGACTATAAAGATATGGAAATATCTTTATCTGAAGGTAAAATTGGTGTGATTATTGGTATGGAAGGAATAGCTCAATTAAAAGATACTAATCACCTAAGAGAGTTATATTCAAAAGGAGTAAGACATGCATCACTAACATGGAATGAAGAAAATAAATATGCTAGTGGACTTGATAATTTGAATACTAGAGGATTGACAGATAAAGGAAAAGAAGTATTAGCTGTAATGGAAGAATTAGGAATGCTAGTTGATTTAGCTCACTTAAATGAAAAATCATTCTTTGATGTAGTTAATAACACTAAAAATCCTATAATTATTTCTCATGGGAATACTAAAGCGATTTGTAATCATAGAAGAAACTATACTGATGAGCAATTAATGGCAATTAAGAATAGTAATGGAGTAATCGGAATTTGTGGTATTGGGGATTTCATTGCTAAAGAAGTTGAGTTTCAAAATGTAAAGACTTTAGTTAAACATATAGATCACGCTGTAAAAACAATTGGGATAGATCATGTTGGGCTTGGTTTTGACTTTTGTTACTATCTAGGAGACGAATCTAAGGATAACGATGTAGATGGATTGTTAACTATCGCAGATGTACCTAATATTTTTATAGAATTAAAAAGAATCGGATATAGTAATGAAAGTATAGAAAAGATAAAACATCTAAATTTTGAAAGAGTAATTAAAGAAATATTAAAATAAATAAAAATACCCTTTTGAGTTTGCAAAAATTTTAGACCTTTTATTTTTATGTAACTTAAGATAGAATTATCTTATGTAATATGGAGGTATTGTTTTATGGATAGACAAATAATTGTAGATAGATTAAACGAATCTATTGAAAAAAAAGAGCCCATTATAGGAGTTTGTATTGGGAATGGCCGCAGTGCTCAACAAGCAGCACAAGGTGGAGCAGATATATTAGCAGCTCTAAATGCTGGTCGTTTTCGTATGAGTGGATTCCCATCTATAGCATCTACACTTCCTTTTGAAAACTGTAATGAAGTAGTTCATGATTTTGCCTCTAAAGAAGTTGTGTCAAGAGCTGAAAATGTACCAGTGTTATTTGGAGCTTGTGCCCAAGACCCTCGATATGGAAAAGAACAGTTGTTAGAAACAATCATTAATAGTGGGTTCTCTGGTGTAATTAATTTCCCTACGGTTAGTCTAATAGATGGACAGTTTAGAGAAGCTTTAGAAGAAAGTGATGAAGGATTCAAGCATGAAGTAGAACTTTTACATATGGCTTCTAAAAAAGGATTATTCACTGTTGGTTTTGTAGTAACCATGGATGAAGCTATTCAAATGGTGCAAGCAGGGGTTGATGTTTTATGTCTCCATTTTGGTTGGACTTATATAAATACTCAATCTGAAAATGAATCTGAGCTACATATAGATCAGTTAATACATAAAACAAGATTGATCTTTGATGAAGTCAAAAAATATAATCCAAAAATCATTCCTATGATTTATGGAGGAACATTTGTCGCGAATCAGAAAGTTATTAAACGCTTTTATGAAGAAACTAGTACAATAGGATATTTCGGAGGTAGTGTATTTGATACATTTCCGACGAGTGGCAGTATTAGTGAAGCTACTTCAGGATTTAAATCAATGAACAGATTGTCATTGCTTGAAAAAGAGAATAAACGATTAAAGACTTTATTACAAAAGAAAGATGGAGTAAAAACAGTTCTCGGTGATTCGAAAGTGATGAAAGACATGGTTGATTGGATAGAAAAAGTTTCTAATCATGATGCAAACATTTTACTTGAAGGTGAAATAGGTACAGGGAAAAATCTTGTAGCGAAAGCAATACACTATAACAGTAATAGAGCTATGCATCCATTTAAGAAAGTGAATTGTGCTTCTATTGCTGGAAATTTTGCTTCAAGCAAGTTATTCGGATATGAACGTGGAGCCTTCATTGGAGCTGAAGAACGAAAGCTGGGTATATTTGAAAATGCAAATCATGGGACTGTATTCTTAGATAATGTATCAGAATTGGAACCAGACATACAATCAAAATTATTAAGAGTAATACAAGATGGCGAGTTTGAAAGAGGTGGCGGTAATGAAACTGTGACAATCAATGTTCGCATTGTTTCGTCATCTACTGACAATTTGAAGAAAGAAATGTTAAATGGGAAATTTAGAGAAGATCTATATTACCTATTAACTGTCTTATATAGACAGTTGCCTTCTTTAAAAGAACATAAAGAAGATATTCCAATTTATGTCTCGACTTTCATAAATCAAATATCTGAAAGACATAATATCGATGTATCTATTGGAGATAATGTAATGAATTCATTCATGAGCTATAACTGGCCAGGAAATGTTAGAGAATTAAAGAATGTATTAGAACGTGGCGTTATTATAAGTGAAAATGGAACCCTAGATACAACTTGTTTACCGATAGGATTTAGAGAATATATTAAACTTGATGAAAATGTAAATTATATTAAGAACTCATCAATGATAGTTGAGAAAGAAATGATCTTAAATGAATTGATGAAATCCAATTGGAACCAAACTAAAGTTGCAAGTAAATTAGGCGTTACACGTAGAACTTTATACAATAAATTAAAAAAATACAAAATAAATAAAGAAAATTACAAATTATAGTTTTTCAAAAGTGAGAATTTAACTTCTCACTTTTTTCTATTTTTTATAATAATTATGGCTAAATCTATAGAAACACTATCACAAAACAATGTTGAAAGATAGAAAAACGGGAAAAAGTGGGAACTTTTGTTCATATTGACAATGTTTTCTTTGTGTTCTAAACTAAAGATACTTGAAACAAAATAATCAAAAAAAAGGAGGAATCACATTGTCTAAAAAAGTTGTAATAGTTGGGACTATGGATACCAAAGGAAATGAATTTTCTTTCGTTAATGATATTATTAAAGCACAAGGATTAGAAACTTTAATTATTGATGCTGGTATCTTCGAACCAACTCTAAAACCGGATATTGGAAATGAAGAAGTGTGCAAAGCAAGTGGACATAACTTAGCTAAATTACGCGAAACCAATGACCGAGGAGTAAATGTTGTAGCAATGAGTGAAGGTGCTGCCAAAATCGTTCTAGGATTGTTAGAAAAAGATGAAGTTGCTGGGATTATATCATTAGGTGGTAGTGGTGGATCAAGTATCGCTGCTCGCGTAATGAGAGAGGTACCTGTAGGGATACCTAAAATCTTAGTATCAACTGTAGCAGCAGGAGACGTAAGTCCTTATGTTGGTGTAAAAGATATTATGATGATGTACAGTATTGTTGATGTAGCAGGGCTTAATAACGTTTTAAAAGAAGTACTAACAAATGCATCACTAGCAATGGCTGGTATTGTTAAGAATAAAAAACCGATTCCAGCATCTAAAAAACCATTAATTGGTGCGTCAATGTTTGGTGTAACTACACCATGTGTGACTACTGCTAGAGAATATCTTGAAGCACAAGGATACGAAGTAGTTGTATTCCATGCTACTGGTGCTGGTGGAAGATCATTAGAAGCTTTAACTGAATCAGGATATTTTAAAGGTATCTTAGATATCACTACTACTGAGTGGTGTGATGAATTAGTTGGTGGAGTATTCCCTGGTGGACCTGATCGTTTAAATGCAGCAGCATTAAATGGAATACCTCAAGTAGTTTCTGTTGGTGCATTAGACATGGTTAACTTTGGACCAGAATCTACAGTACCAACGCAGTTTGCAGATAGAAATTTATATGTTCATAATGCAACAGTTACATTAATGAGAACTACTGCAGAAGAAAATAAAAAACTAGGTGAAATTATCGGAAAAAAAGTAAGCCAATCAACTGGCCCAACTGCATTCTTTATTCCACTTAAAGGTGTATCAATGATTGATGCAGAAGGAATGCCTTTCGAAGGTAAAGAAGAAGACGCAGCATTATTTAATGCTTTAAGAGAAAATATTGATACTTCAAAAGTAGAATTAGTAGAAATGGATAACAACATAAACGACGATGAATTTGCTTTAGCAATGGCTAAAAAATTGATCGAACTAATAAATAAATAAATAAAAAAAATAATACAAGGAGATAGAAAGATGGCATTTACAAGAAAAGAAATACACGCAAGATTAGACGAACAAATTAACCAAGGTAAAGCGATAGTTGGTGCAGGAGCTGGTACTGGGATTAGTGCTAAGTGTGCTCAAAACGGTAAAGTAGATATGATTATTATTTATAACTCTGGACGTTATAGAATGGCTGGTAGAGGATCACTCGCTGGATTAATGCCTTACGGTGATGCAAACGCAATCGTTATGGATATGGCAAGAGAAGTATTACCTATTGCTAAAGATACTCCAGTTATGGCTGGTGTTTGTGGAACAGATCCATTTAGAGATATGAAATACTTTGTAAGAGATCTAATAAATGTTGGATTCAGTGGTGTTCAAAACTTCCCTACAGTAGGTTTAATCGATGGAAAATATCGTGCTAACTTAGAAGAAACAGGTATGGGATATGGTTTAGAAGTAGATATGATCGCAGAAGCTCACAAACAAGGCTTATTTACTACTCCTTATGTATTCAATGTAGAAGATGCACAAAATATGGCAAAAGCTGGTGCGGACTGTTTAGTAGCACATATGGGCTTAACAACAAAAGGATCTATTGGAGCTACAACAGCGTTAACATTAGATGATTGTGTTCCAATTATTCAAAAAATTCATGATGCTGCAAAAAAAGTGAACCCAGACATAAAAGTAATCTGTCATGGTGGTCCAATTGCAGAACCAGAAGATGCAGCTTATGTTTTAGGAAAACTTAATGGTGTAGTAGGATTCTTTGGTGCTTCAAGCATTGAACGTTTACCTACAGAAGTAGCAATCAAAGAACAAGTAGAAGAATTTAAAAAAATAAAACTATAGGAGATTAATATGAAATTTGATAAATTTTTAGTAGCCGTTGCATTAAGTGTAGGGGTATTAGCAGGATTATTTAATTTAGCTTATGTTTTATATGATAATTCAGCAGCAACATTCAATTTAAATGGTCTTGTTGTAGCAGGGTTCTTAGGATGGGCAACATTCTATGCTGCTGGTGCAGGTAAAGAAGGATTAGTAAAAGGAATCCCGGCAAACTTATCAGGGATTTTCTGGGCAATAGTTATCGTGTTTATTTGGGACAAAGTATTTGGATTCAATACATTAGGTGCTTTCATCTCAGTTGGTATTGGTGCAGGTATGATGTGCTTCCAAGCACATATTAAGTGGGTAGGATTTATTCCTGGTGCATTTATAGGGTGTTCAACATTCTTTGCATTAGGTGCTGCAATTACTGGTGACGTTATATGGCCATCAATCATTGGTTTACTTATGGGATTAATTTTAGGTTGGATTTCTCAACAATTAGCTTTAATCTTTCAAGCAAAAGTTTTGGAAAAAAAATAATAAAGTAATAAAAAAATAAGTTCATTAATTGAACTTATTTTTTTTTATTTTTATGGTTTATTATACTCTTGTGCTGGAAACATAGAGTATAATATATTGTAGCGAGTCAAATCAAAAATGGTTCCAACTACTTTTACAATAATTGTAACAAAGACCTTCAAAAGTCTTTGTTATTTTATTTTACTTATTGTTTATTAATAATGAGTTTATAGAAGCAAGATAAGATAAATTAATATAAAAATGTTGTGGTCAGTTTATTGCCAAGCATGGGGATTATAGGAATTTATCAAACATCATTTTCTTCTTTATAATTTATATAATTTATTTGCGAAACTATTATTGCTTATATCATAATTTATTGTTAATATGGGGCTGTAATAAATAGTTTGATAAATAAACAGTTATTTAAAAATTTATTAATTAATAGTTTGAAAGGAGATTTTATTATGCATAAGATCAATTTGGATTTAAGTATATTGGACAAGAAAAAGCTAGAAGAATTAGATCTTTATATTATAACTCTTAAAGATCCTGTAGAAAGCCTAATTAATGTCTTACACAAAGCACAAACATTATTTGGATATATTCCAACAAACTTACAGTTATATATTTCTAGAAAATTGGATATTAGTGCTGCTAAAGTGAATGGAGTAGTTAGTTTTTATTCTTATTTCTCACAAGAAAAAACTGGAAAATATGTAGTTAGTGTATGTATGGGTACTGCTTGTTATGTAAAAGGTGCTGATAAGGTACTAGATAAAGTACTAAAAGTATTAGATGTGAAAAAAAATGAAATTACAAAAGATGGATTATTTTCTGTCAAAGATGTTCGTTGCATTGGCGCATGTGGGTTAGCTCCAATAGTTTCAATTGGAGATAAAATTATCGGGCATGTAACCCCAGAAAAAGTTGGAGATATATTTTTAGAGTTTAGAGGTGATATTAATGGCAATTAAATCTTTAGATGAATTACGCAAATTAAGATCAAGTTTACAACCTAAAATTGATTTAAGAGAAAAAGGTGAAAGTACAGAGAATATTATTGAGATTTTAATTGGTATGGCCACTTGTGGAATTGCTGCTGGAGCTCGTGACACTTTCAACGAATTACTTTCTATAATAGATAAGAAAGAATTACATAATATAAGAGTAGTGTCTGTTGGATGTTTAGGTTTTTGTAGTATGGAACCTACTGTGCAAGTTAATATGCCAGGTAGAGAACCACTTGTTTATGGAAAAATCACTAAAGATGTTATTGGAGACCTAGTAGAAAAAGTGATAATTGAAAAAGGGTATCTTGAAGAAAACTTACTCATTAGTTCATTTGTTAAGGCAGGTGTTTAATATGAAAAAAAGAATTGCACTTCTTGTTTGTGGTGGTACTGGGTGTATCGCTTCACAAAGCAATGAAATGATTATTAAATTAAAAGAGCGTTTAAAAGTATTAAATATATCTGAAGAAGTAACTGTTATTAAAACTGGTTGTTTTGGATTTTGTGGACAAGGTCCTATTATTAAAGTTCAACCTGACAATGTGTTTTATGTAAAAGTAGCTTTAGATGATATCGATGAAATAATTAATGAACACATTATTAAAGGACGTGTTGTTGAAAGATTACTTTATGTTGATCCAAAGTCTAATGAAGTAGTTAAAGAACATAAACAAATGGATTTCTATAAAAAACAATACCGTATTGCTTTAAGAAATTGTGGTTTTATTGATCCTGAAGATATTAAAGAATATATTGCAGTAAAAGGATATGAAGCATTAGCTATAACTTTAGATGAATCAACTCCCGCGGATGTTATTGAAACAATTAAGAAATCTCAATTACGTGGACGTGGAGGAGGAGGTTTCCCAACAGGTTTAAAATGGGATTTAACTGCTAGAGAAGATAGTGATGAAAAATACGTAATATGTAATGCAGATGAAGGAGATCCTGGTGCTTTTATGGATCGTTCAATTTTAGAAGGAGATCCTCATTCAGTATTAGAAGCTATGATAATTGCTGGTTATGCAATTGGGGCTAATGATGGGTTAGTTTATATTAGAGCAGAATACCCACTTGCTATTCATAGATTAGAAGTTGCTATTGCACAAGCAAGAGAATATGGATTCTTAGGAAAAGATATTTTTGGTAGTGGATTCGATTTTGACATTGATATTAGATTAGGTGCAGGTGCATTCGTTTGTGGTGAAGAAACTGCTCTTATTAACTCAATGGAAGGTTTACGTGGTGAACCTAGAAAGAAACCTCCTTTCCCAAGTGTATCTGGATTTAGAGGAAAACCTACCAGCGTTAATAATGTAGAGACATTCGCAAATATTACTTCGATTATTTTGAATGGTGCTGAGTGGTTCTCATCAATTGGTACGGAAAATTCAAAAGGTACAAAAGTATTTGCTCTTGCTGGAAAAATTAATAATATTGGTCTTGTTGAAGTTCCGATGGGAACAACATTAAGAGAAATAATCTTTGATATTGGTGGTGGTATCATCAATAATAAAAAATTCAAAGCAGTTCAAACAGGTGGACCTTCTGGTGGTGTAATTACCAAAGATCATCTTGATACTCCAATCGATTATGAATCTTTAATAGGTATCGGAAGCATGATGGGGTCTGGAGGAATGATTGTTCTTGATGAAGATGATGATATGGTTGAATTAGCTAGATTCTATTTAGATTTCACTCAAGATGAATCATGTGGAAAATGTACACCTTGTCGTATTGGTACAAAAAGAATGTTTGAAATTTTAGATCGTTTAATAAAGATGGAAGGTTGTCCTGAAGATTTGGATACTCTTGAAGATTTGGCCATAAATATAAAGAATTCATCATTATGTGGATTAGGACAAACAGCTCCTAACCCTGTACTAAGTTCAATGGAATACTTTAGAGAAGAATATGATGCATATGCATATCGTTCTAAAAAAATATCTTACTCTATAGTAGCGGATAAATGTATTGGTTGTACTAAGTGTGCTAGAGTTTGCCCTATCGCATGTATTAGCGGTAAGGTTAAAGAAATACATGTTATTGATGAAGACGCTTGTATTGCATGTGGAGCTTGTTATATAGCTTGCCCAGTAGATGCAATATTAAGACCTTAGGAGGAATTAATATGGTTAATATAAAAATTAATGGAATTGATATTCAAGTTCCTGAAAATACAACTGTACTTGAAGCTGCAAAAAAAGTTGGCGTTCATATCCCAACACTATGTCATTTAGAACTTAAAGATTTTGGTGTAGTAAATAAAGTTGCTAGTTGTCGTGTATGTGTTGTTGAGGTAAAAGGAAGATCAGCTTTGGCTCCATCATGTGCTGAGAATGTATATGAAGGTATGGAAGTTATTACCGACAGTGTTAAAGCATTAAATGCACGTCGTAACAATGTAGAGTTATTACTTTCAAATCATCCATTTGATTGTTTAACTTGTGTAAAGAACTTAGATTGTGAATTACAAAGCTTAGCTGCAGAATTAAATATAAGAGAAATTCATGCAACAGGAGAAAAAATGAATTATCCTATTGATGAATCATCAAATTCAATTGTTGTAGATCCTAATAAATGTGTTATGTGCCGTCGTTGTGAAACAATGTGTAATGAAGTTCAAACTGTTGGTGTATTAAGTGCTATAAACAGAGGATTTAAAGCATCAGTATCTCCAGCATTTAACTTGCCACTTGCTGAGACTTCATGTACTTACTGTGGACAATGTGTGGCAGTTTGTCCAACAGCAGCATTAACTGAAAGAAATGATATTCCTAAAGTGTGGAGAGTATTAGCTAATCCAAATAGACATGTTGTTGTTCAAGTAGCACCAGCAGTTAGGGTTGCTATTGGAGAAATGTTTGGAATGGAACCAGGTACAATTTCAACTGGAAAATTAGTTACTGCTTTAAAACGACTAGGATTCAACGCAGTATTTGATACTAACTTTGGAGCAGATTTAACAATAATGGAAGAAGCTAGAGAATTAGTTCATAGAATTGAGAACAATGGTAGATTACCAATGCTTACTTCTTGTTGCCCAGCTTGGGTTAAATTCTTTGAACATCAATTCCCAGATATGCTAGATGTTCCATCAACATGTAAATCACCTCAAACAATGCTTGGAGCAATTGCTAAATCATATTACTTAGAGCAATTAGATATTTTACCTAGAAGATTAAAAGTAGTTTCAATTATGCCTTGTGTTGCTAAAAAAGCAGAAAGTGCAAGATCTGAGTTGTCGAAAGAAGAACTATTAAATGTAGATTATGTTCTTTCAACAAGGGAATTTGGACATATGATAAAAGAAGCTGGAATTGATTTCAACAAGTTAGAAGATACAGAATTTGATTCAATCCTTGGAGAATCAACTGGTGCTGGAGCAATATTTGGTACAACTGGTGGAGTTATTGAAGCTGCCACTCGTACTGCATATGAATTAATCACTGGAGAAACATTAGAAAAAATTGATTTTACTCAACTAAGAGGACTTGAAGGAATTAGAGAAGCTGATGTTAAAATGGGTGATATAACTCTTAAAATTGGTATCGCACATGGTCTTGGTAATGCTCGTAAATTACTAGAATCTATTCAAAGAGGCGAAGCTAACTTCCATGCAATTGAAATTATGGCTTGTCCTGGTGGTTGTATTGGTGGCGGAGGACAACCTTATCATCATGGTGATCAAGAAGTAATTAAAAAACGTCAAGCTGCAATTTATGAGATAGATAGAAATTCACCAAGAAGAAAATCACATGAAAATAAAATGGTATTGGAACTTTATGAAAAATACATAGGAAAACCTTATGGTGAAAAAGCTCACGAACTTCTTCATACATGTTATGTAGCTGGAGAAAAAATTTAGTATAAAAGGCAATGATTGTTCGAATAATCATTGCCTTTTTGTTGTGTGTTTTCATGTTGTTAAATGTAAGACAAGAATAACAAATGACATTTATTCATCTTGTTTTTTATAGAACTGTATAATTCTTCATTTAGTTCACACTCAGTTCAAACTTAAGTAATAAACTACTCGGGTAAACTCAAAAAGAGTGGATGGAGGAATTGAAATGTTAGAATTAAAAAACATAAAAAAGAATTATTATGTTGGCGATCAAGTCGTCAAAGCTTTGAATGGTATAAACTTAAAATTTAGAAAGAATGAATTTGTTTCTATATTAGGACCATCAGGTTGTGGAAAAACAACAATGTTAAATATTATTGGTGGTTTAGATAGATATTCAAGTGGAGATTTATTGATTGACAATAAATCAACAAAAGATTTTAAAGATCAAAATTGGGATGCTTATCGTAATTCAACAATTGGATTTGTTTTCCAGAATTACAATTTAATCTCACATTTAACAGTTTTAGATAATGTTGAAATGGCATTAAGCCTTTCAGGAGTTGGAGCAAAAGAAAGAAAAGAGAGAGCAAGAAAAGTTCTTGTAGATGTTGGATTAGAAGATCAAATCACTAAAAAACCAAATCAACTCTCAGGTGGACAAATGCAACGTGTTGCAATTGCGAGAGCATTGGTTAACAATCCGAAGATTTTACTAGCTGATGAACCAACAGGGGCAATAGATAGTAAAACAAGCAAACAAATTATGGAAGTAATTAAAGAAATTTCGAAAGATCGTTTGGTTATTATGGTAACCCATAATAGTAAAATTGCTGAAAAATACAGCGACAGATTAATTAAACTATTAGATGGAGAAGTACTATCAGATACAGATGGTGTAAAAGAAGATACTTTAGCAATATCAGAAACATTAACTAATAAAAAAACATCAATGTCTTATCTTCAAGCAATAAAAACAAGTTTTAAAAACTTGTTTACTAAAAAAGGTAGAACACTAATAACAGCAATTGCAGGAAGTATTGGGATTATTGGTGTAGCACTCGTTCTAGGTATTTCAAACGGGATGACAGATTATATAGGAGAAGTAGAATCTGATACTCTTGCAGGATTTCCAATAACAATTTCACAATTAGTAGTTACAGATAGTTTTGGACCTGGGGCTAGTGCTGCTGCTGCTGAAGAATTAAATGGAAACGATGATGGTTTCCCTGAAGGGGATGGAGTTT
>Ga0307991_1001791_pt1 | contig 14853 bp, 29 predicted proteins | sample EllFjometagen131_FD_203146 | JGI IMG/M metagenome (GOLD analysis project Ga0307991, IMG submission 203146) | Marine microbial communities from Ellis Fjord, Antarctic Ocean - #131 | ecosystem: Environmental > Aquatic > Marine > Unclassified | place: Southern Ocean | collected 2014-10-08
TACAGGACCTTTCTTATTCGCGCTTAACAGTATAGGTTTTGGGGTCTTAAAATGTGATCTTAAAACAAGACCCTTAATGTTTAAGATAATCTGTGCCATATCTTCAAAAACACCTGGAACCGTAGAGAATTCATGCAAAACGCCATTTACCTTTATCTGAGTAACAGCAGCACCTTCAATTGATGACAAAAGCACTCTTCGAAGCGAATTGCCAATTGTTATACCGTATCCCTTTTCAAAAGGCTCAGCTAATACCCTGCCATAATTGGGATTATATGTCTCTTCATCAAACGTTATCTTTTTGGGCAGTTCAAAATTCTTTAGTTTGTTCGCCATTATGTATTTCCTCCTTGATTAATAACAACTCTTATTTAGAATAAAGTTCGACTATCAGGTTCTCTTCAATTTCAACGCCAATATCATCTTTGCCCGGTAGCCGCTTAATCTTTATAGCTAAATTATCTTCCGAAACTTCCATCCATTCGGGAGAATTACGTTCCTCGAATATTTTTGCTGTTTCCTTAAGGGCCTTGGCCTGTTCTTTAGTCCCAAATAAAACGACCTCATCATCTGGCTTAACTAGATATGAAGGAATATTTACCGTATGTCCGTTAACTTTTACATGCCTATGCGTTACGATCTGCCTTGCCCCGGCACGCGACCCTGAAAAACAAGCCCTGTATACCACATTATCCAAACGCTGTTCCAAAAACTGCAAGAGGATCTCACCAGTAGCTCCCTTAGTCTTTTCAGCTTTAGCAAAATAGAGCCTGAACTGCTTTTCTAAAAGCCCATATATTCTTTTTGCCTTTTGTTTTTCTCTAAGCTGTATATCATAATTAGAAGGTTTTCTTCTTCTACCGGCACCATGCTGGCCGGGTGCATACTGCCTACGCATAAACGCACATTTGTCCGTTGTGCATTTTGTCCCCTTCAAAAAAAGCTTTTCGCCTTCCCTACGGCATAATCTGCATTGAGCTGTCGTTATCCTTGCCATTTAATTTTCTCCTTTAATTTCTATTTTTCACTAAAAACTAGCGACTAGTCACTAGCGACTAATTAAATTCTTCTTCTTTTCTTAGGACGACATCCATTATGGGGCGTCGGGGTAATATCCATAATGCTTTTCACATTCACGCCTTCTGACCTTATACTCCGAACAACACTTTCTTTTCCCGCCCCGGGACCTCTTAAAAATATATCCAATTCACGTATCCCATGATTCCTTGCCTTTTTTACAGCATCTTTTGCGGCAACACTAGCTGCAAACGGCGTAGATTTACGCGACCCCTTAAATCCCACCATTCCAGGTGCACTCCAGCACAAAACCTTACCGTCCACATCAGTTACCGTCACAATGGTATTGTTGAAAGTCGCATTAACAAATACCTTTCCGGTTGCAACTTTACGTACTATTTTTTTTCTTTTTTTTGCTTTAGCTTTCTTTTGCACTTTAATCCTTTCCTCGCACTAAAAAATAAAATACTTCCTAATATTAACCTGCGGTAACCTTTCTCATCGCTTTATCTTTAAAAGCTCCCACTGTCTTTTTCGGTCCCTTTCTGGTACGTGCATTTGTCTTGGTCCGTTGCCCCCTTACAGGAAGGCTTCTTTTATGACGCAAGCCTCTATAAGAACCAATGCTCATTAGTCTTTTCACATTATTTGTAAGAAGCCTACGAAGATCTCCTTCAACCTGGTAAGTATCCTGGATAATCTTCGTTATTGCTAGAACTTCCTGATCATCCAGATCTTTTGCTCGTTTATCAGGTGAAATCCCTGTTTCTTTTAAAATAAACTTTGCTCTAGTTTCTCCAATCCCATACAAATAAGTAAGCCCCACTTCAACTCTCTTGTCATTAGGGATATCTACCCCTATTATCCTTGGCATATTACTACTCCTTCTTTGAAAGAGTCATAGAGTCATCACTCACTTTGTTCGTTAGAGTCATAGGGTCAATTTTCACTCTGACTCTCTGACTCTCTGACTCTCTGACTCTCTGCATTATCCTTGTCTCTGTTTGTGCTTGGGATCAGTACATATAACCCTCACAACACCTTTTCTGCGAACAATTTTACATTTCCCACACATTTTTCTGACACTTGGTCTTACCTTCATAATTATTTCTCTCTCTGTATTATTCGTCCTCTGTCAAGATCGTATGGAGACAATTCAATGGTAACTTTATCTCCCGGCACGATCCTTATAAAATACATCCTCATCTTCCCCGAAACGTGAGCCAAAACAATATGCCCGTTTTCGAGCTTAACTCTGAACATCGCATTAGGCAAACATTCTGATATTTCACCTTCGGCAATAATCGGTTCTTCTTTTGGACTCATGTTACTATCTCCGCTTTTTCCCGCCCAACGATAACCGTATCTTCGAAATGAGCTGATAATTCATTATCGGCTGTAACTGCTGTCCAGCCATCTGAAAGAACCTTTACTTTTCTAGTACCCATATTAATCATTGGCTCAATAGCAAGAACTTGGCCCTCTTTTAACACGGGACCTTCACCTTTCTCGCCCCAGTTAGGTATTTCCGGAGCTTCATGCAACTGCTTACCAACGCCATGCCCAACAAACATCCTAACTTCCTGTAATTTATTTCTAGAAGCAACTTCTTGAATCGCAATAGAAATATCGGAAACTCTGTTCCCTTGAACCGCCTTCTTTATTCCTTCATCCAAACTTAATCTCGTAATATCAACAAGCCTTTGAACGCTTTCTGTCAACGTTCCCACTCCAAAAGTCCGGGTTGCATCGGTAAATAAATCGTTCTTTTTTACCCCCACATCAACACTTATAATATCCCCGTCTTTTAGAATGATCTTTTCTGACGGTATACCATGAACAACAACATTGTTAACTGAAGCACATATCGTAGCCGGGAACCCCTTATATCCTTTGAATGCTGGAATAGCATCATTATCGCGAATAAATTTTTCAATAATTCCGTCTAAATAAGCAGTTGAAACACCTGGTATGATTTCTTTGCCTATAAAGGCAAAAATGTTTTTTATTACCTGCCCGGAATCCCGTATAGCTGAGATCTCTTTATCACTTCTCAGAATTGTCATTTAACAAACCTTCCTCTTTAAAAAGACAGTCAATTGTTTTAAAAAGCTCTTCAGCTTTTGACCCTCCATCGACTTCCCTAAGTAGACCTTTTCCCGCATAATAATCGATAAGATCTTTTGTGCTTTCTTCGTAAACTTTAAACCGGTTTTTTATCGTTCCTATATTGTCATCTTTTCTCTGAATAAGATTCACAGAACAACTGTCACAAATACCTGTATTTTTCGGTGGTATATTCGTAAGATGGTAATTATACCCGCATTTCGGACAAACTCGTCTCCCTGAAAGTCTCGCAATAACAATATCCTCTGATACTTTCATATAAAGAACAACCGTTAACGCACGGCCCGCTTCATTCAGAGCATTATCCAAAGTTTCGGCTTGCACTTTGTTGCGTGGATATCCGTCAAGAATCACACCTTCCGCTGCATCCGGTTTGGATATTCTTTCAATTACACTTTTAGTTACAATTTCGTTCGGCACTAATTCCCCTCGGTCCATAAATTCCTGTATTTCTTTACCAAGCTCAGTTTCACCTTTAACAGTTGCCCTTAACATATCCCCTGTTGAAACATGAAGTAGGTTGTATGCTTTTATAAGATGTAATGCTTGCGTCCCTTTTCCAGCACCCGGCGCTCCTAAAAGAACAATATTTATTTGCCGTGAATCCGTCATGAAAGACGCCCCTTAATTCTTCCTTTTTTCATAAACCCTTCGTAATGTCTAGTCAACATATGCGACTCGATCTGACGCATTGTATCAAGCATAACGCCCACAATAATCAATAAACCGGTACCACCGAAAAAACTCGCAACTAAAAATGGTATCCCTATCTGGCTGTTTATAACGCTAGGCAGAATAGCAATAATAGTAAGAAACATCGCACCCGGCAGAGTTATTCTAGTCATAACGAAATCTAAATACTCTGCAGTCTGTTTACCTGGTCTTATCCCTGGCACGAACCCGCCAAATCTTTTCATATTATTGGCCATATCGATCGGATTAAAGGTTATTGCCGCATAAAAATAACAGAAAAACATAATCATTAAAGAATAAAAAACATAGTACAAAGGTCTTCCCATCATTAAAGCAGAAGCAATCCCCTGCATAGCTTTACTAGGCATAAACCCTGCGATCGTTGCAGGGAATAATATTATGGACTGCGCAAAAATGATCGGGATAACACCGCTCTGATTAACCCTTAGCGGGATAAAAGTACTCTGTCCTCCATAAACTTTTCTTCCGACAACCCGCTTGGCATACTGTATAGGTATTTTTCTCTGTCCCTGTGTAATTAGTACAACCGCCACAATAACGCCAACAAACATCACAAGAAGAAATATCAACTTAAAAGGGTCGATCTGTGCATCTCCATATGTTCCAGGACTGGTTAATGCTGCCAACTGCATAATAGCTGAAGGTAGACGCGATACAATACCTGCCGTGATGATGAGCGAAATTCCGTTACCAATACCCTTTTCCTGTATTTGCTCCCCAAGCCACATAATAAAAGCAGTACCGGTTGTTAGCGTAAGAACAGTTAATATTCTAAAACCCCATCCCGTAAACTGAACGATTTGCATACCCTGAAAATGAGCCGGGTTCTCAAGCCACAATGCAATAAAAAATGACTGTATAATTGAAAGTACAATTGTTCCGTACCTAGTATACTGTGTTATAGTTTTTCTTCCTTCTTCTCCTTGTCTTGCAAGTCTTTCAAGAGCAGGAACAACGGTAGTTAAAAGCTGTAGAATAATTGACGCTGAAATGTACGGCATAATACCCAACGCAAAAATAGTCAACCTTCTCATTGCCCCGCCGGAGAACATATTCATTATTCCGAACAATGTCCCACCCTGTGTTTTTGCAATATTATCAAAGAACTGGGCAAGCTGTGCTCCATCTATACCCGGCGTTGGAACAAAAGCGCCTATTCTATAAACAGCTAAAAGCCCTAATGTGAAAAGCACTTTTTTCTTTAGATCCGGTATTTTAAAAATATTTAGTATTGATCCCAGCACGTTATTCTCCAGTGTTAATTTTACTTAAATTTAACAACTTCGACTTTACCTCCGGCTTTTTCGATAGCGTCTTTTGCCGCCTGCGAAAAAGCATGTGCCTTTACTGTCAGAGCCTTGGATATTTCGCCTGTTCCCAAAACCTTAACAGCTAAACTCTTTTTTCTAATCAGTCTATTCGCAAGAAGCAACTCTTTATCTACTATGGCACCGTCTTTAATATTGTCTTGTTTCTGTAATGTACCTGTATTAATAATATTCCATTCTTTTTTAAACACATTTGTAAATCCTCTTTTAGGAAGACGTCTCACCAGCGGCATCTGTCCACCCTCAAACCCCGGATTGTAGGTACCGCCTCCGGAACGGGATTTTGCACCTTTATGTCCTTTACCGGAAGTTTTTCCTCTACCGGAACCTATGCCACGTCCCTTCCTTTTACTGTTCCCCTTCAATCCTTTGGGTTTTTTCACATCCTGAATTGTAAAAGCCATTTTTTTGTTACTCCTTATTATTTAACTTAAATTATTTACGTCGTTCTTTTCTTAGCCTTTCAAACCCATTCATTGCCGCTTTAACAACATTAACGGGGTTACGTGAACCCAGACTTTTCGTAAGAATATTCTTTATCCCTATAGCGTCACATACTGCTCTTACCGGACCACCCGCTATAACACCTGTACCCACAGAAGCCGGTTTAAGAAGAACTCTGGATGCCTTAAATATGCCTATAATTTCATGAGGTATGGTATCAGCCTTGGTCTTTATCGTTTTATAGTTCCTTTTTGCATTAGTTGTGCCTTTTTTAATTGCTTCCGCAACTTCATTAGATTTTCCTAGACCAACTCCTGCCTGACCATTACCGTCACCGGAAATCACAAGCGCACTAAAAGAGAAGTTTTTGCCTCCCTTAACAACTTTTGAAACTCTGCTAATAGATACAACCCGTTCTATAACTCCAGAAGCTGCTTCTTCTTTTGACCCGGGTCTTGGTTTTTGTGGTCTTTGCTGTCTGCCCCCTCTTTGCCCTCTTTGCTGTTGTTCCGACTTAGTTGGAGTTTCTTTCTTTTCTACACTGGCTTCTGATGCAACCTCTGGAGTTTCTTTAACGTCATTTTCTTTTGACGTCACAGTCTCAGCTTCTTTAGCATCAGTTTCTTGCAGTGTTTCGATTTTTTTGTCTTCCTCTTTTACCATCTGTCCTCCCGTTAAAATTCGAGTCCGTTTTCTCTGGCTGCTTCACAAAACATTTTAATAACGCCATGATACTGGTATCCCGACCGGTCAAATACTATTTTTTTGACACCCTTTTCTTTAGCATTTTCGGCTATTTTCTGTCCTAGTTTCTTAGCGAAATTCAAATTTTTACACGTTTTAATCGCTTTTTCATTAATATCGCTAGACTTAGTCGAAATACCACAAATTGTTTTTCCTTCTGTATCATCTATAATCTGAGCATAAATAAACCGGTTACTTTTCTGAATACACATTCTTGGTCTTTCCACTGTCCCGGATACTTTTTTTCTTATAGATTTTTTTCGCCTTAATTTTCTCTGTATTTTATCCATTTTTAAATTTTCTCCTATTATTCTAACACCTAAAACCTATCGCCTAAAGCTCTAAACTACGCTACACTCTTACCTTGTTTTTGTCTCACAAATTCATCCTTATATCTTATACCTTTGCCTTTATAAGGTTCTGGAGGATAATGATCTCTGATCTCCGCTGCAACTTCTCCAACCTTTTGTTTATCAACACCCTTAACCACTATTTCAGTAGGTGTCGTCGTTTCTATAACAATATCTTCAGGCGGAATAAAATTCACACTGTGCGAAAACCCAATATCTAACACCAAGGTCTTTCCCTTCATCTGCGCTTTGTATCCTACGCCCTGTATCTGAAGGCTTTTTTGAAATCCTTTATCAAGCCCAATAATAATGTTTTGCATTAAACTTCTTGTTGTCCCATGCAAAGATCTGTGTATTCTTGAATCAGAAGGTCTTTTTACAATTATTTTATTTCCGTCGATTTCAACCATAAACCCTGCGGGAACAGTATGCTCCATAACTTTACCCTTTGCTTCTGCCTTGAACACATTTCCATTAATTTCAACCTTTACCCCGCTTGGCACTTCAATCTCTCTTTGTCCTATCCTAGACATCTTTTAACTCCTTATTTATTAACTAACCCTAAATCCTTTAATCTCTGTCTCGAATCACTGTAATCAACGTACCCAAACAATCACCGTAATCACTGTCTACCAAACTTTGCAAACAAGCTCTCCACCTATACCCTGTTCTTTTGCTTCTTTGTCTGTTATCAATCCTTTGCTCGTCGATAAAATTGCAACTCCCACTCCACCCAGGACCGAGCGAACCTCTTGAGCCCCAACATAGAAACGCCTTCCGCTTTTAGACACTCTTTTCAATTCCTCTAAAATTGGAGTTCCATCCTCCTGATATTTTAGATAAATTTTTATCTGCCCCTGCTTATTATCTTCAATAACTCTGTAATTATCGACAAAACCTTCGTTCTTGATTATTTTAACGATACCCTCAAGCATATTCGAACGCTTGATTGTTACAGTTTTTTTCCCTACCCGTATTGCATTTCTTATTACGGTTAATTGATCTGCTATAAGATCCGAAACAGCCATTTTTTCTCCTTTACAATTCTAATTTCTTCATTTTATCCTGAACTTTAATCTACGAACCAATAACCAAACGCTAGTCACTAGAGACTAGCGGCTAGCGACTATTTACCAGCTCGCCTTGCGGACACCAGGAATCTCCCCGTTTGACGCCATTTCTCTAAAACAAATACGGCATAATTTAAAACGTTTCATATATCCTTTTTTTCTGCCGCAAATATTGCAACGCGTTATTATCCTCGTGCTGAATTTTGGTTCCCGTTTCATTTTTTCTATTAATCCTTTTTTCGCCATATTATTTACCTACTTTTTTGCAAAAGGCATTCCGAATTCTTCCAAAAGCCTCATACATCCTTCCTTATTATTTGCCGTAGTAACAAAAGATATATCCATTCCGTGCACAATAGGAAGTTTGTCAAGTTCTAGCTCCGGAAATATAGTCTGCTCTTTTACTCCGAGCGTATAATTTCCATTTTTGTCAAACGCATTTCTTGATACTCCCCTGAAATCCCTAATACGCGGAATAACAAAATTTATCAACCTGTCCATAAACTCATACATACGCTCTCCGCGCAAAGTTACCTTATACCCAACCGGAGCACCATCGCGTATTTTAAAGTTCGAAATTGATTTCCGCGACTTTGTAAGCATTGGTCTTTGTCCGGTCAACATTGCAATTTCATCTCTAACAGAATCAATGAGATCTTTCTGATGCGCCATTTCTCCCAAACCAACATTCAAAACAATTTTCTGAAGACGCGGAACCTGCATTTTATTGGTGAACGAAAATTCCTTCACTAATTTTTCAATTATTTCTTTTTCATATAGTTCTCTAAGTCTCGCCATTTTATTTTCCTTTATTGTTCTTTCCAATCCTAAAACCTAACCCCTACACCATTCCCATTTGTATTATTATCGTATTCCTATTTTCAAAAGGTTTTAGCTTTTAGAGCTTTAGGTTTTAAAAGAGCCTTTGTTCTGATACCTAACCCCTAAAAACTAACACCTAAAACCTGCTTTTAAAGTACTTCATTACATTTTTTACAAAACCTTACCTTACTTCCGTCCTTGAGAACATCAAATCCTACACGAACAGGACGGTTGCACCCCTTGCAGATAACCTGCAGTTTTGAAACACTTAAAGGAGATTCTTTGTGCTGTATCCCGCCCTTATCCTCCTGGCGTGTCTTTCTCGCATGTTTCGTAACAAAATTAACTCCCTCTACAATAGCGGAATCTCGCGAGGGATCGATCCTTAACACTTTGCCGGTTTTGCCTTTATCTTTTCCGGATAAGACCTTCACCTTGTCGTTCTTTCTGATTTTTAACATTTAGTTACTCCTATTTAAACTCTCTCTAATTATTTTTTTTAGACTATTCCGTCTTTAATAAAAACTATTCACTATATAACTTCAGGTGCAAGAGAAATAATTTTCATAAAATTTTTCTTCCTTAGTTCTCGTGCCACCGGCCCAAAAACACGCGTACCTTTTGGGTTTTTATCCTTATCGATTATCACAATTGCATTATGATCAAATCTTAAAACAGTCCCGTCTTTCCTTAGCACAGGATAAGCCGTTCTGACTACTACGCCACGGGCAACTTCCCCTTTTTTTACTTCAGCGGTTGGTGTAGACTCCTTAATATTGCAGGTTATAATATCCCCTATTTCTGCTGTACTCTTACCTGATCTACCAATAACACCTATCATGGACGCTTTCTTTGCCCCACTGTTATCAGCAACATCTAATACGCTTCCCATTATTATCATAATTCACGTGCTCCTTCTAAGCTTTCTCAATAACTTTTACAAGCCGCCAGGATTTTTCTTTTGACATCGGTCGGCATTTGATAACTTCTACAACATCCCCAAGTTTTGCAGTATTTTTTCCATCATGTACTTTTACCTTGGAATGGACTTTTACAAACTTCTTATAGATAGGATGGAGTTTTCTGCTTTCACACTCGATCGTTATCGATTTATCCATCTTATCACTTAAAACTTTTCCAACAATAACTTTCCTGATAGGCTTTTTACTTTCCACTTTGTTTCTCCTTTAATATTGTGCTGCATCTGGCAATATCTTTCTTTAAAGAGCGAAACCTACTTGGCCTCTCTATGCGTCCAGCTAAACTTTCTGCTCTCAAGTTAAATAGCTGCTCCTTAAGAGATACAAGTTTATGCTCTATTTCTTTATCTGTCATATTTCTAACTTCTGCACCCTTCAAGATGTCCCTCCTCTTGATATAAATTTTGTATGAATAGACAGTTTATGCGCTGCAAGTCTAAAAGCCTCCCTGGCCATATCATGAGGGACACCTTCCATTTCAAAAATAACCCGTCCCTTTTTTACAACTGCAACCCAACCTATCGGCGAACCTTTTCCTTTACCCATTCGGGTTTCTGCCGCCTGTTTAGTAACCGGCTTGTCGGGAAATACACGTATCCAAAGCTTGCCGGCTCTTCCTGTATGCCTCATTAAAGCTATTCGTGCCGCTTCGATCTGTTTATCCGTCATCCAAGTCGTTTCAAGCGCTTTAAGCCCAAATTCACCGAAATCTAATGTAGACGATGAACTCTTACCTTTTCTACGCCCTCTCTGCTGTTTACGAAATTTTACTCTTTTGGGCATCAATGCCATTTGATTCTACTCCTCGTTTTTTGCAAGTCTCTTTTTTTCCTTTGGAATATTAGAAGTAAATTTTTCACCTTTGTATATCCAAACCTTAATCCCTATAATTCCATATGCGGTATGTGATTCAGTAAAACCATAATCAATATCCGCTCTAATCGTCTGTAGAGGTACTTTACCCCACTTATAACTTTCGCTTCTTGCGATTTCTGCACCTGCCAAACGACCGGAACACTTAATTTTAATACCTTCTCCACCGGCATCTTTCAAAGCCTGAATAGATTTTTTCATTGCACGACGAAATGCGATTCTTTTCAATAACTGTAACGCTATATTGTCTGCAACAATTTTTGCGTTTAGTGCCGGATTCCCAACTTCTTTGATATCAATAAACAGTTTAGCCGAAACACCAATAATTACCTGTACAGTTTCTTTCAAAATCTCTATCTGCACGCCTTTCCGGCCTATGATCATTCCGGGACGTCCGGAATGAATTATAACCCTCACCCTGTTACTAGCACGCTCAATGTCAACATGTGAAACATGTGCCATATGCATCTGCTTTTTTATTGTTTTTCTGATCTTGGCATCCTGAATTACCTTGTCCGCATACTCCTCTTTGGGCGCATACCATCGACTGTTCCAATCCTTTACAACGCCAAGTCTAAAACTGGTTGGATGTACCTTTTGACCCATATTATTTACTCCCTGCCTTTTTTTTCACTTTAGGTTCTTTTTTCTCCATTTTCATCTCTTCCAACTCCATGTATATATGTGCCGTACGATGCCTTATAGGAATCGCTCTTCCCATCGTCGCAGCTCTAAATCTTTTGTACATCGGACCGATATCAGCTTTAACTAGAGAAACTTTAAGATCACCGGTTTTATATTTCTCCTGTTTATTAAAATTTGCATTTGCAAATGCTGAATCCAAGATCTTTTTCAGCACATTACCTGCAATTTTGTTAACATTTTCCAATACATATCCAGCCTGTTCAACGCTTTTACCTTTAATCAGAGCTGTAACAAGCCTCACTTTACTGGGCGATATCCTTATATATCTACCTTCTGCCTTTGCTACTAACATTCTCTGTCTCCTTACCAATTTGGGCTACCGTCTATTGTCTACGATCTATTATCTCTAATCTACTAAGTTTTTTCTAACGAAGTCTTTGTGGCCGCTCCATGCGATCTAAATGTTCTTGTAGGAGCAAACTCACCAAGTTTATGTCCAACCATATTTTCAGTTATAAACAATGGTTTGAAAATTTTTCCATTATGTACAGAAATAGTTAACCCCACAAAGTCCGGCAATATCACAGATCTTCGTGACCAGGTTTTTATAGGCTTCTTAGAACCGGTTTGAATTATAATCTGCACTTTTTTCGACAAACACTCATCTACAAATGGACCTTTCTTTATTGACCTCGACATTATTTCCTCCGTTTTATGATTTTAGAAGTTGACGCTTTCTTCTTTTTACGTGTTTTCAACCCTCTAGTTATTTTTCCCCAAGGTGTCGTTGGATGCCTACCACCTGAAGACTTGCCTTCTCCGCCTCCCATTGGATGATCAACCGGATTTTTAACAACCGCTCTGGAAAGAGGCATCTTTCCAAGATATCTATTTCTTCCTGCTTTCCCTATAGAAATATTTTCGTGATCTGGGTTACCGACTTTACCTATAGACGCATAACAATTCGCATTAACCAATCTAACTTCACCACTAGGCATTCTAAGATGTATATTTTTTCCATCTTTTGCCTCAACAACAGCATAGTTTCCCGCACTTCGTGCAATTTTAGCTCCTTTACCCGAATCAAGTTCAATGCAATACACTTCAGCTCCCAAAGGAACATTTGAAAGAGGCAAAGAATTTCCAATTTCAATTTTTGAATCCGGTCCGCATTCAAGACGCATTCCTACCTTGATCCCAAAAGGAGCGATCAGATAGGATTTATCTCCATTTTCATACTCCACCAAAGCGATCCTTGCAGATCTATTTGGGTCATATTCGATCGCTTCAACTACAGCAACCTGTCCTTTTCTTGAAAACTTAAAATCAACTAATCTGTACTTTCTTTTGTGCCCTCCACCTTTACCTCTTGACGTAATTCTTCCTAAGCTGTTTCTTCCTCCTGTTTTTTTCAAAACAGTGGTAAGAGATTTTTCAGGAACAGTTTTAGTGATCTCCTCAAAAGTACTCACATTTCCCCACCGGCGACCTGGTGTCATTGGTTTATATTTTCTTACTCCCATTTTAAGTTACCTCAATCTTGTTTTCAGGTTTCAATGTGACTATTGCCTTTTTCCATGAAGCGGTCATCCCCTGATGAGTTCTTACTCTTTTTTTCTTACCCCTAACATTCATGACAGCCACTGAATCAACCTTTACTTTATAAATATCTTCAACCGCTTTTTTAATCTCAATTTTATTGGATCTCTTATTAACTTCAAATAAATATTTATTCTGTGTTAGAAGCATCGACCCCTTCTCTGTTCTTATCATTTTCTTTATAGTGTCATACGCAGTTTTCATTTTAGCCTCTCTGCCAGATTATCAAACACATTTTTTTCAATAATAATATTTTCATTCAACAAAACATCTCTAGCGTTTATATTAACCGCTTCCTTTAAAAGAACGTTCTTTATGTTTCTTGAAGAACGTTTAACATCTTCTGAGATTTTATCTACAACAATAAGAGTTTTTCCGGTAAGTTTCAGATTATCCATTAGTTTTATGAACATTTTTGTTTTTGCTTCAGACATTTCAATTTTTACAATTGCCTTAATAAGCTCCTCTTTCAACCGAATGTTCAAGCTTGAAAGCAATGCTTTTCTAATAGCCTTTTTCGGCATTGAGTAACTAAAATCCCGTGGTTTGGGCGCAAAAACAACGCCACCATGCCGCCAAAGCGGGTTTCTGGAAGATCCTACTCGAGCTCTACCTGTACCTTTTTGTCTCCATGGTTTTGCTCCTCCACCGGAAACTTCTGCTCTGGTTTTGGCTGTTGCAAGCCCTCTTCTTTTGTTTGCTTCATACATTTTTTTAGTTTCATAAAGAAGCGTCTCGTTAACAGATCCATCAAAAATTTTTTTATCCAGCTGAATATTCCCAACTACTTTGCCCTCTAGATCATAAACTGATATTCTAGTGTTTAATTCCGTCATTTTATTTATCCTTCATTCGTTTCTTTTTTTATTTCTTTCTTCTCTTTTTTCTTCTCTGCAGACTTTTCTTTACTCTCTGTCGTCTGTTGACTGTCGTCTGTGAACTGTTCTTTGCTCTCTTCAGTCTGTTCTTTGCCTTCTGTCTTCTGCTGTCCTCTGTCCTCTGTTCTCTGTTCTCTGTCTTCTGCCATCTGTTCTCTGTATTCTGGCTTTTCTTGTCTCTCTGCAATTTTTTTCTTTTTTGCAAATCTCAGAACAAGGTATGAACCAATCGCACCCGGAACCGCACCCTCTACAATAATTACATTTTTTTCCACATCTACTTCTACAATTTTCAAATTCTGGACGGTAACTTTTTCACTCCCCATATGTCCAGGCATCCCCAAACCTTTAAAAACTCTTGACGGATATGAACTTTGTCCGATTGAACCTGGCGCTCTGTGAGACATCGACCCGTGAGTATCGTTACCCCCGGACCATCCGTGACGTTTCATGCCTCCCTGAAAACCTTTACCCTTGGAAACTCCTGTAACATCCACAAAATCACCCTGCTGAAAAAGATCAGCTTTCATTTCATCCCCAACATTCACGTCTGGAGCTTCAGAGCATTTTATTTCTCTTACAAACCTCTTAGGCATAAGATTCTTTTTCTTTATCTCTTCTCTTTGAGGTTTGTTCAAATTTTTCTCTTTGGCATCATTAAAGGCCAATTTAACCGCATCGTACCCATCTTTGTCAACATTCTTTATTTCATAAACCTGACAAGGACCCGCTTCGATAACAGTAACAGGAAGTCTTACACCATCTTCCTGAAAAACCTGTGTCATACCAACTTTTTTCGCTAAAATCCCCGGAATCATATTTTCACCATTCTTTATTACGTTTCTTATTTAATTTATTTAATTTCGACTTCTACCCCAGCCGGTAGATCCAGTTTTCTTAAAGAATCAATAGTCTTTGCCGTTGAATCCACAATATCCATAAGACGTTTGTGTGTCTTAATATGAAACTGTTCTCTCGACTTCTTATTAACATGTGGTGATCTTAAAACTGTAAAAAGTTCTCGCTTTGTCGGCAAGGGAACCGGACCTATAACCAAGGCTCCAGTCCTTTTAACCGTTTCTACGATCTCTTCCATAGATAGATCGAGAAGTTTATGATCAAACGACTTTAACTTTAATCTGATCTTTGCTGATTTACCTTTCTTAGCCATATTTCCCTCTTTTTGTCATTTTTATTCCGGGTTACAGATTTGGATTTATTTTCCTCCCACAATCAAAACCCAGCACACTAATTATTCAATT
>Ga0307991_1001793_pt1 | contig 14839 bp, 19 predicted proteins | sample EllFjometagen131_FD_203146 | JGI IMG/M metagenome (GOLD analysis project Ga0307991, IMG submission 203146) | Marine microbial communities from Ellis Fjord, Antarctic Ocean - #131 | ecosystem: Environmental > Aquatic > Marine > Unclassified | place: Southern Ocean | collected 2014-10-08
ATGATAACTATTTTTATGATGTAAGTGGTAGTGTATGTGACACTGAGATTCATTGGTTTAAACATAAATTAAGAAATTTATCAAGAATGCCATATGAAGGTGGTTATTTTGGGGTAGATAAAAATACTCTTTTTAAAAATGTAAAAAAGGATATTGAAAAATATAGTAAAGGAGAATTTGAACCAATAGTAGAGGGAATGGAAGATATATTAGTGCCTAAATCCTTAGATAATATTCAAGACGATGTACTTAATAAAATCAATTCTGGAGAAATAAGTTTAGATTTACTATATATAATTCATAATAAAATATCATTAAATTTTATTTCTAAACATATTTTAACAGATTTATTTTTATCTCTTTTAAATAAAAAACTTGATAAAAGAAGGGGAAATACATTTCTAAATTTTAAAAAAAATTATAATTGGATCAAAGAATATTTAACAAAAGATTTATGGAATAATGTTTTAGTGAGGGCAGCATATAAGGATTTGAAGGAAAAATATCCTGATAAATTTTTTATATATACAGAACCTAAAACATTAAAAGAAATAAGAGAAATTGAAAAAAATATTAAATTTGAAAAGGAAAAAACATCTTTCTTAAGATTTTTTAATTTATTAAAAGGTGATTCATCATATAAATCAATACAACGAATAATTCAATTAAGAATAAAGAAAAATCAATTTAAATTTTTAGTTTTTATTTTTGATCTTATGAAATACCATAAAAATAGTTATCATACTTTAAATTATATAGAAAAAATTTATAATCTTATGGATAGAAGGATTGAAGAAATTCCAAGAGCAGAATTTAGAATTTTGTTAGCAAAAAAGCAATGGGGACTTGAATTTATAGATAATATGATAGGAGTAGGATTATTAGATTTTTTTAAAAAAGGAAATAAACAACTTATAAAGTTAAATACTAATTATGAAGATTCTGTTTCTTATGATTCTTATAATTACAATAAAATGATAGAATATTTAACAGATCAAATTGAAAAATTTGGAATAAAAGAAATAATTTAGTTTTAGATAAAAAAAAATATTAGAATATGAAAGGTTCATTCATGTCGATAAATGAATATATCAATAGAAAAAATATTACTATTTTATATGGAGGTGCATTTAAACCTATAACAGGAGCTCATATTAATATAATAAAACGATATTTAAATCAATCTAATGTAAAAAAGGTTGTTTTATTTATAAGTCCAGGAAAAAGAGATGAAATTGATGCTGATCTAGCATATAATATTGCTAAAAATATATTAAAGGATCTTCCTGTTGAAATTGTTTTAGATAAAAAATCATATTCTCCAATTCTAGCAATTTATCGTTGGATTGAAAAGAAAGAAAGAGAACCCGGAAAATATGCTCTTGCTTCATCATCAAAAGAAAATGATTATAAAAGAGTTAAAGAATTTGTAAAAAACTATAAATCTGATAAATTTAGAAAAAATCTTCCTAAAGGTGTTAAAATTATTGAACTACCAATAAATGTAGATCCTTTAATAAATTCAAAAGGGGAACCAATATCTGCAACTAAAGTAAGAGAAGATTTAAAATCAAAAGACTATAATAGTTTCAAAGAAAATTATCCTGAAATTTCTGAAAAGAAAATTAAATATATCTGGAATCAATTAATAGGTTCTTCAAATAAGAAGGATTTAGAAGAAGCAGGAAATACTGGATTTGTAGAAACTGGAAATTTAACAGGATATGAAAGAGTAACACCATCCCAAAAATATAAATCTATTAAAACTATAATACAATAATGGGCGGAGCAGCAGGACATGTTTCTCAAATATGGGAAGTTCATGAATTAACATTCAGAGAATTAAAAGATATTATAATTAAATCCCTTCTTGGTGAGTTAGAAAATATTACAGAAAAATTAGATGGTCAAAATATTTTAATAACTCATAAGAATGGAAAAATATTAATAGCTCGTTCAACAAAACATTTAAAAAATTTTGGTGATACTGCTATGGATATTAATGATGCAAAAAAGTATTTTAGTACTCGTGGAAATCCACCTTCTGTTGAAAGAGCATATATTACTGCTATAGAAGATTTTCAAAATTTATTCGAAATTTCTAAATTAAAAATATTAGAAGAGGGAAAAAAATGGTTGAATATTGAAATTCTTTATAAAGATAATGAAAATGTAATTCCATATGGTATAAATCAATTAAGAATTCATAATATTAGAGAACTTGATGAAAATGGAAAAATTATTAATTTATCTAATAAAGGATTAGAAGATATAAACAATTCTCAAATAGAAAATAAAACTTTTTCTATTGAAAAAACTAATTTTCTTACTATAAAATATATAGTTAATTTCGATGAGAAATATAAAAAATTATTATATAAACTTCAATCCTTAGAAATGAAAGATGATGATAGTATTGAAGATTATATAGAATCTCAAATTCTTAATTTTATTCATAGATCATTTAAAGATTTTAATCTTTCTGAAAAATTTATAGAAACTCTAGGGAAAAGATGGGGTAGAGGAGATAAAAGTACACCAATAAATAAACTTCTTAAAGACCAACCAAAAGAAATTCAATTATATGTTAGATATGCAGATAAAATAATTAAAAGAAAAAAAGAAAAAATAATTGAGCCATTGGTTGATATATTTTCTAATTTAGGAGTAATTATTCTTAAAAATTTAGATGGACTTGTTACGTTAAATGAAAAACAATCTACAGAAAAGATCAAAAATAAATTAGCCAACGCTATTAATTATTTTGAATCTTTGGATGATACAGAAAAAATAATAAAAATAATAGAATATTTTAAAAAATTTAAAAAAATGGGTGGAGTTGACTCTATTGTTCCTGTTGAGGGTATTGTTTTTGAATACCATGGTAAACTATTAAAATTAACAGGAAGCTTTACTCCTTTATTAAGAATTATTGGATTTCATAAATTTAACCCAAAAAAAGTTTAATTTTTTAAAAACCTTTTACTTTCACAGTATATAATATAAACTAAAAGACTAACATACTTAAAAAGTCTAATTATTAATAAACTAAAAAAACTAAAAAAGTTATGAATGAAAATTTCGATGCGAATGCAGATGCGCTTTTTACTCCAAATGTAGAGATTAAAGAAGCAACTTCAAAAAATGCTGATGAATACCAACCATCAGCTGACAAAGGTTCAAATGGTGTTTATCAAGCAATTATCCGACTTATTCCTTGGTGGCAAGATCCAACACATGGTTCAATTCAAGAAAAATGGACCTCATGGTTAGTAGATCCTATTACACAAAGAGGTCGACTAATTGATTGTCCATCATCAATTGGTAAACCATCTCCTTTACAAGATATGTATTGGAAATTAAAAAAGAGTGACAATGTATCAATGCAAACAAAGGCTGATGTATTTTCAAGACGTCATTCTTTTGCATCACTTATCCAAGTTATTAAAGATAAACAAAATCCAGAGTTAGATGGCAAAATTTTAGTATATCGCTATGGTGTTAAACTTTGGGAAAAAATTAATGCAGAATTAAAACCACTTATTGGTGAAAAACATGATCCATTTGATCTTATAAATGGCAAACCATTTGGTCTTGTTATTACTAAAGTTTCTGGATATAATAATTATGATCAATCTAAATTTATTTCAGATCATCCAATACCTCTTTGTATTCCTAAAGACGGAAAACTTATTCCTATTACCGAAAAAAGTGATAAAAAAGAAGTATTTGAATGGGTTAAAGAAAAATCTCCTGATCTTTCAAAATATGCTTATCAAGAATGGAATCAAGAAATTCATGAATATGTTAATCATGTAATATCTGCAGTTACAGGTCAATCAACAGTATCCCAAAATTATGCTGGGGTAATTAATGATGACGCAGCACCAGGAATAACTTCTCAAGAATTAAATATTGCAGATTTACAAAGTGATATAACAACGGATCTTCCTAATTTGGATCTTCCGGATCTAGGTTCTTCTGAAAAAGGGATTCAGGGTGATCTAGATGATGTTCTTAAGAATCTTTAAAATTTTAAGGATATGAAAATCACCTTAGAAAAAGCTAAGGTGTCCTTTGATAAAGAGGGACGTCTTAATGTGGAGTTTGATCTTAAAAAAGAGAATTTTCCTTCACGGTTAATAGCACTTGTTTGTGTTGAAGATGTATTCAGTAAACTCGTTCAAGGAATTGTAATACCTAATCCTAATGATTTTTCTAAAGGAGAAATACAGATGGGTATTGCTTTATCGAGGATTAAACTCTTTAGAAATAGATTAACAATTTCTGATATTATAGAATCAGATATAGAAAAATATCAGAATGCAACTATCAAATTGTTGAAAGCTTCTTGTGCAGAAGGAAAAAGGATATTTAATGATTTATTGTTAAGAGAACGACATGAAGTAGAAGAAGAGCAACAAAGAAAAATTCACGCGCAGGAGATTGAAGACAAGATAAATGAAAATTTATGAATCATTTTGTATACTTAACGACCAATTTGGTCAATGGTAAACAATATGTAGGCGACCATTCCTCAGATAACTTAAATGATGGTTATTTAGGGAGTGGTATTGTCATTGTAAAAGCTATTAAAAAATTTGGAAAAGAAAAATTTCAAAGAGAAATTTTAGAACAGTTTGATTCTAAAAATAAAGCTGAAAATTCTCAACAGAAGTATATTGAACAATTTAATACGTTAGTTCCTAATGGTTATAATATTTCTCCTACAGGTGGAATTCATTGGGGCGGTGTTCATTCAGAAGAATCTAAACAACGTATGAGTGAATCAAAGAAGGGAATTTCCTTAAATAAGAAGCATAAAGAATCTCTTCGAAAATCTATGATAGGAAAAAATAAGGGATCAAGTAATGGAATGTGGGGTAAACATATTTCTAAAGAAAATAAACAAAAACTTAGTCTATTTCATAAAGGGAAAAAAATTTCTGAAAAAACAAAGAAAAAAATATCAGAATCTCATAAAGGATCTAATAATCCAATGTTTGAAAAACCTGCATGGGATGCTATCAATAAAATAGTAAAAGTTTGTGAATATTGTGGAATTGAAACTAATGTAGGTAATTATGTGAGGTGGCATGGAAAAAAATGCAAACATAGATTTTAGTAGTAATTTAATGGATATTGATAAGTCTTTATCTCGCGAAGAGTATGTTAATAGAGTAGTTACATTATTGAAACCCATATTACAAAAAACATTTCCAAATGATTTTGAAAAACAACAAATAAAAATTCATAGAGATCGCATAAACTTTGCTTGTCCAATTTGTATGGATTCTATGCAAAGTTCTCATAAAAAAAGAGGAAATATAATTTTAACAGGAAAGCATAGTGGGTTTTATAAATGTTTTAATTGTGATGTATTTTTAAGAGCAGATCATTTTTTTAAAGATTTCAAAATAGATTTAGAATTAGATGTAATAAATTACATTTCTGATAATCTTGGAAATTTCACTACACCATCAAGAGGATATGATATATCGTTGCTAATGGATATTGAAACTATAGAGAAGTATGCTATTGATAGATCAAAACTTAAAAATAATTTCAATCTAATTGAAGTTAAAGAATCTTCAATATGGCCATGGTTAAAAAAAAGATTACAATATACTACAGATAAATTTCTTTTTAACCCATCTGAAAACTATTTATTAATTCTAAATTTAACACCATCAGGAAAGATTATAGGTTCCCAGAAAAGATTATTTAAGGGATTTAATAAATATCTAACATTTAGTGCTTCTAAATTACATGAATTGATAGATAAAGAAGAAGTTCCTGAGGAAGTTGATATAATTTCACAAATATTTGGAATACTTCAAATTAATCTTAGTTTACCTATTATACTTTTAGAGGGTCCTTTCGATTCTTTTTTAATTAATAATTCAATTGCTAACGCAGGAGCAAATAAGCAATTTAATATAGAGCTCCCTGTAAAATATTTGTATGATAAAGATAAAACAGGAGTTAAAAAATCTATTGAACATATTAATAAAGGGGATGATGTTTTTTTATGGGAAAAATTTTTAAATAATCTCGATGCTCCATATAGAAAAAAATGGGATATAAATGATATATTCGTTTGGGCAAAAAACAATAATAAAAAAATACCTAATATCTTAAATTATTTTTCTAAAGATCCTTTAGATATTATAGATATATAAAAATCAGGTAATGGGAGAATTTATACATACAGATAGAAAAATAATTATATGTGATAAGTGTATGGGAGTAGGGGAAGATTCATGGCAAGAAGAAAATAAAATTATGTTTAAAACATGTGATAAATGTAAAGGATCCGGAAGATTAATTGAAATTAAAAAATGGGAAACAATATATGAACCATATGAACCATATAAAAATGTAAATAAAAATTTACGTCGTAAATTAAGTGATGAAAAATAAGGGATTAAAAACTAAATTAGAATTTAGATTTAATATTGATGAAGAAGTATTAGATTCAGATTATTATATCTCTTTAAAAGCAATTAAGAAAAAAACAAAAGTAAAGAAAATAAACATAAAGAGAAATGAGCGAGACTCAAGCACAAGGAAACTTTTTTGATGAATTTTTTCAAAGTAGTGAAAAAAAGGAAGAAAAATCGCCTCTTGAAGTAAAAATTTCTGAAGAGCGATTAAAATGGTCCAACAAAATAGAAGAAATGTCTAAACGGATGAAAAAAGTTTTTGAATTAAGCGAGCTTATGACTTATGTATATACAGAAAGACAAAGAGGAGTTGAATATCATCATTATCTTATTTCCATTTTATCAAAAATAAATAGATCATATAGAAAACAATGGTCTGAAAAATATAATTACTATTCATATAAATCTCAGAAAAGATTTCCTAATGAAAAAACAAAAGAACTTCAAATATTATCTGAACTTAATGATATTATAAAAAAGAGAGATCTTTTAGATAATCATTCAAAATTTATTGAAAATACCATTCGAACGATAGATAATATTATTTACGGAATAAAATATAGAATTGAAATTGAACAAATTGCAAGAGGAAAATAAAAAATATGAGGGAATTTAATAAAAGGGATAATTACGATGAACATATGGATAAAGAAGTTATAGACTTGTGTAATGTCATGAACTCATTACCAGGTATTAAAACTTCTGAAAGCTGTAGTGGTCACGGAAAAACCCCATTAAATATATTTTTTAAAGTCACAGATTTAGAAGGGTTGTTTTTTCTAATGAGATGTATTGATAGAAGATATTGGAAATATGGTAATATATGGAAAGTAGATATATCAGTTGGTGATATGTTTAATGATAGTTATTTACCCATTATCTACTTATTATCAAGTAATAAATCAAAAGGTGAAGAAGCTTATGAACAATCACAATCATTAATAGAAAATTTAAATTATTATCTAAATCATAAGAATTTTTTAGAGTATTATAATATTAATTTAGACAAATTTGAATATAAAGATGATTAATATAGGAATAGTAGGTTCAAGAAGATGGACTAATAAGAAAAAAATAGAAAAAGCTGTTGATTTATTAATTATGAAGTATAATGCAGAAAATATTTGTATTATAAGTGGGGGAGCAGTAGGTGCAGATACATTAGGAAAAGAAGTTGCATTGGAAAAAAAGTTAAAATATAAAGAATATAATCCCGCTCACACTATATATAATAAATATTCTGCAAAACCAAAAGATTGGTTTGGTAAACAGTATTTCGTTGGTAATTATTTTGAAAGAAATACTTTTATAGCTGAAAGTGTTAGTTTTCTATTAGCCTTTATTCCATTAGGTGCAACATCAAATGGAACAATGGATACAGTATCAAAAGCAAAAAAATTAAATAAAGCATATAAGATAATAAATTAAATGAAACTTCGCGTTGCACCCTTTATGGAATAAAATATAAAATTGAAATTGAAGAAATTGGAAAGAATGGAAAAAAATAAAAAAAGATGGTTAATTTCAATTTGTACTATTATATTTACATCATTATGTTTACTTTTAGGTAAAAATTTATTAAGTAATTGGTGTCGTCTATTTTTTAATTTTATTATTTCTATAGATTACAGATGGTATATTATTTTATTTTTAATTGTTTTAATTTTCAAAAAACCATCAAAAAGACAATCACTTTCAAAACCAAAACCAAAATCAATAAAAAATAAAAAATTTGAACATAATGGAATAATATATGAGTATAGTTTTCCTGAAATTGACATTATATATGAAAGATGCAGTGCATGTAATACAATATTATATGAGGACAAATGTCCTAAATGTGGATATGATTATAGAGATTATTATGAGATACGTCTAAAAAGAAATCCAAAATTTAATATAGATGATTGTAAAACCAATCAAGAAATAATATATTTAATTGAAAACTTCGAAAACAATAGACAACAGCAATACCAATACTTTTTCCAGAAAATTAAATAATTCATAAAAATGAAAAAAACATTTAACTATGTTTATTTAATTATTAATAAAATAAACGGAAAATGTTATATTGGTAGCCATTCAACAAATAATATAAGTGATATTTATCTGGGTAGTGGAAAACTGATAATAAAAGCAATTAAAAAATATAAAAAACAAAATTTTTTAAAATATATTTTAAAACAAAAAAATAACAAAAAAGAATCATACTTATTAGAAGAATATTATATTGATTTATTTAATACATTGATACCAAGTGGATATAATATAAGTCCTAAAGGTGGACACAATATTCCTAATAGTTTATCGAAAGAAACAAAGAAGAAAATAGGATTAAAAAGTAAAGGAAGAAAACATACAAAGGAGGCAAAAAGAAAAATAAGTATAGCTAATAAAGGGCAAAAACGTTCAGAGGAAACAAAAAGAAAAATAAGTAAAAAAATTAAAGGAGAAAGAAATGGAATGTTTGGAAAAAAAGGAATTCTATCGCCAGTATATGGAAGAAAATTATCTAATCAACAAAAAGAATATTTAAGACAATTATATTTAAATAAAACATGGGAAGAATTATATGGAAAGAAAAAAGCATTGAAAATGAAATCGAAAATGAATCATAGAGGCGAAAAAAATACATTTTATGGAAAACATCATTCCCAAAAAACAAAAAATATAATATCCTTAAAAAAACGAAAATATAATATTCCATTGGACATAATTGAAAATATAAAAAATGATAAGAAAAAAATCTCATATAAAGAGATATTTATAAAATATGAACACTATAATTCAACATTAATTAGACGAATTGTTGGAGGAGAATATGATAAAGGATATTATAAAAACAAAATAGAAAAAACAAATGAAATTTAAAGTTTCAGAAGATAAAAAATTTCTTGTTTTAATATCATCAACTAAACTTGAACTCGATCAGCTTATATATAGTTTTACAAAGAGAATTGATGCGTGGTTTATATTAAGAAAAAAAATACCTCATTGGGATGGAAAAGTTAAATTTATAGATACAAAATTTAATAGAATCCCTATTGGACTTTGGAATGAAGTTAAAAAACTATCTGATAAATATCATTTTCCCCTTGAAATTGAAGGGGTAGAAATATTTTCAAATAAAAATTATGATGCTACAGATTTTGAAGAGTGGATTGAATATTGTTTTAAAAACTCAGAAGATTTTCATCCAAGAGAGTATCAATTAGAAGCTTCAAAAAAAATACTTAAATATCGTTTTTGTACAGAAGAAATATCAACATCAGGTGGTAAAACACTTATAGCGTTTATGATATTTAGTTATCTTTTAAATAAAGCAATAATTAAAAAAATGCTTTATGTAGTTCCAAATATAAGTTTAGTAAATCAAACTGAAGAAAAATTTTATGAATATGAAGATACATGTGGTAGGAAACCAAAATGGAAAAGTCAATGTGTATTTGGAGGGGCTAAGAAGAATGATAATTTAAAGCCTAATATAGTATTTGGGACATTTCAATCATTGTCCAAGAAGGACCTAGATTACTTCTCAGGGTTTGATGCAGTATGTATTGATGAAGTTCATCATGCACGAGCTAAGTCAATTAAGGATATATTAGTAAAGTGCTATAATGCACAATATAAATTTGGATTAACAGGCACACTTCCAAAAGAAGATTCTTGTGATTCATTTACAATTCAAGCTTATTTAGGACCAATGGTTTATCAACTTTACTCAGCAGATTTAATAAAAGATGGTAATGCTACACCCGTCCATGTAATAGGGATTGAAATGGATTATTTAAATCAAGAAAATAAAAAAAGACTTTTTGATTTAAGAAATGTTAAATCTGATGAAAAAGATGGTGTAAAACTTTTAAATTTAGAGAAAGATATAGCACGCGAAAATAGGAAGAGATTTATTTATGTATGTGAAACTATAGATAAATCAACTAAAAATTCTATAGTTTTATTTGCTGATATAAAAAATTCATATGGACGTAGTGTTTATAATTGGTTAAAAGAAAATACAGAAAAAAATGTTTATTATATTGATGGTGGAACAAAAGTAGATAATAGAGATTATTACAAAAAGAAAATGGATGAAGAAGATAATATTATTATTGTTGCTTCTGTTGGAACATTTAGTGAAGGAATAGATATAAATAATGTCTTTAATATATTCATTTCTGAATCACATAAATCAGAAATAATAGTAGCTCAAATACTCGGAAGAGGAATGAGACTTATGCCGGAAAAAGATAAAATTCAAGTTATTGATTTTTCTGATAATTTTGAATATGGATCAGGATTTCAGAGAAAGAATTATCTGATGAGGCACGCCGAAGAAAGACAACGTATTTATAAAAAGAGAAAATTTCCTTTCAAACAATTTAGAGTGAAACTTTAGTTCCATCCTTTTAAATATATAATAAAACAATTATTTTATGATTGATCCTTTTATTGTATACGAACTTATATCTGGTGATGTGGCATTTCCACAAGAAATGCATAGTGATATAGCTAGATTTAATTTTTTTGCTAATAAAAATAATGTCTCTATTGATGATTTAAAACAAGAGTTAGAAAGACTTTATTTTAAATTAAAAAAAACTGAAGACAAATCACTTATGGATCTGTGGATTACTATAGCTAATAAATCTATAGAAGCACGAAAATCACTCGTAAAAAATAGTGTAGGAGTATTAGATACAAAATTACGGTCATCAGGATCATATGAATATGGTGCTAAGATGATACTTAAAACAAATGATCTTTATAAAAAAGATCGGTGGATTGTTCAATTTATAGAAAAGTTCACTGATGATGCGGTTGGTTCAATGACAGGAATACCACATGCTAAATATTGGAGTGGTACCCCAGGTCAATATTATGCTTCAACAATATTGGGATTGGGTAAAGATGATTATGGAAGCCAAAGCGATACTATTTGTATCGATGGTGGAACAAATTGGAATATATCTGGAATAAGTGCATTAAGAGATGAAATAGAAAAAAAATATGGTGACGAAATACGAAAAGAATTAATTAATGAAAATTATAAAACTAAAAAAGATAGGGATAATTTACGAGATATTTTAAAACCTAAATCCCAAGAAGAAATTATCTCTTTATTTCCTAAATCATGGGAGATAAAAAAAGCTACAGATTTTTTAAAAGAAATAGGATTATCATTTGAAATTATAAAAAATGAAACATACAAAGGAGATCCCATGATTAATATTTACATAAAAGAATTTGAAAATGAAATTCTCCTTGATTATATTCCTAAATATGGATGGACAGTAATAGAACAATTTGATAATGATGATTTTTGGGAAGATTTATCTTGGTATCAAGCTAAAAAAAGACTTTTAGTATTAATTGAAAAGTGGCACAAGGAATTAAAAAAAGAGGGAATTTATCGCCCTTTATCTTCTCCTTCCACTTCCGCCTGAACTTCTTGAACTACCTGAACTTCTTGAACTACCTGAACTTCTTGAACCTGAAGAACTTGAACTTCTTGAAACTGAACTTCTTGTACCAGAAGAACCTGAATAACTTTTATTTGTTGCAGACCTACTATAACTTCTATTTGTACTAGAACTTCTGTTTATTACAGTAGGACGTTTATAATAACTTGATTTATTTTGGGTTGCAGTTATTCTTCTAGTTGAGTTATATGCTGGTCTTTTTGAACGTGTTGTATTGTATGTAGGAGTAGTTCTTCTATTATTAACTTTATTGTTTACTCCACTTATATTTCTCCTTGTATTTTTATCTAAATAAACAGTTCTATTAACTTTAACAGGTTCTCTTTGAGCAACTATTTTTGTTTTTGAATTACTTCGATTATAAGGACTATAATTTCTAGTATTTGTATTAGGATTATTTCTATGTCTAATTACACCATTTCTTCTATTCTGATATTTATTTCTGTAATAATCACGATCTGCATAATAACGTCCTGAATTGTAAACATAATATGAACTATAATACCAAGGAGTATTCCAATAACTTCTAAAAGACCAAGGATTATATCTAAATCCAAAATACCAGGGATTATATGGAAAATAATTCCAACTATAATATGGATAGGAATAACCATACATAAAAAGGTCATCATAAAACCAGGGAGTATAATTTAATCTTCCTGAATAATATTCAAAATATAGACGATGTCTTAAGGAATAATTACTTGTATAATAATTATTATTAATGATTGCTTTTAATTCTTTTGATTCTTCTGATTCAATATATACAGTATCAACAATATAAACTGTATCTTGAGAATTAAGAGCTAAATTCTCTTGTTTTTCTTTTTCTATTCTGTATTTTTCATAGTTACTTAATTCACCTTTCTGAGAGAATGATATATAACTAAAGAAACACATTAAAAATATTAATGATAATTTTTTCATAACTTCAGTTTATTTATTATATATACTACAAAAATTATGCCAGAGTATGATAATTCAACAAAAATATGATAGAAGAAGTTAAAATATTGATAGTTTTTTTAATTTAAAACGTTTAATATATAATATATAAAATAAAAATTCTTATTATGAGAAAATTTCATACTATTTATAAAGAGAAGCAAAATAGGTCAAATGAATTATTTGAAACAAAAGTTTTAAATGATTTTAAAAATGTTTATAGTACATTACTTGATAAGTATAGTATCGCAGATTTTTATAATTTAAATGAAGAAGAACAAATAACTTTTTTAGCTGAGTTAAATTCTTATTGGAGTGAAGAACAAGGTGTTTTAGAAAGAGGCAAAAAATTCTTACAAATTCGATCAGATGTATTGAGCGAAACTTCAACTACTCTCCAAAAGAAAAATTTCTTGAAGAAAAAAACTTCTACAGTTATAAATGAATCGTTACGACAATCCCAAATTAAATGGAAATTATATGATGTTATTGATGAAATGTATAATGAAATTAGTGCTTCCAATGTAGCAGAGGTTCTTTCTCCTAATAATATAATAGAAATTATTAAAGAATCATTTGTGGGTTCTCTTAAAGAATTTTTCAAAGAAATGAGACATGAACTTTTAACAAGTGCTACAGAAGTTGAAAATGAAATAAACGAAGCTAAGAAAAAAAAAACTAAAGATCCTAAAGCTAAAATAAGAAATAGGGGAGACGTTGTATTTTCTGCCGGTAGTTCAAAAGTCAAAGATGATGTTGATCACTTTCCAATAAATAGTATTTCTCAAGCAAGAAATGCGTTAGCCCGTTCTGGACAATATAGTTCATCTCCATCTTGGTATAAAGGTTCTTTATCTGAATTAAAGAATAAAGTTAAAAGCGCAGTAAAAAGAAAATATCCAAGTATTAAACAATCAAAATAAATACTGAAACAGAATGAAAAAATTAGTATCAGAAGCTTTAGGAGATATATTAAAACCCAAATCAAAGGAGGATGTAACTAATGAAATTAAAAGAAGACTTGACGGTAAAGATTTAGATATCATAAAAGAAACACCTGAGTATGTAATTTATCAATCTAAAAAAGCTGATGATTTTAAGGATGTTATAAGAAATTTTGGCGGAAGAGATGAAGATATCTTTTTTAATTTTTATTTAATTCTTGATAATTCTGTTTCTGGTTTTAAACAAGTAATAGGAATAAAAGTAAGTCCTCCTGATGGAACTACTGATGGAAATATAAATGCCGTAGATGCAAAAGGCAATAAAGTAGAAAATAGTTACTTAGGTAAATTTTCTTAAAGTGAATAAAAACTTATATATAAGGGGATCTAACGATCCCCTTTTTTAATAATATATAAATAAAAGTACCTTTATGCGCGCACATTTTATAAATGAAGAAGAATGGTTTAATAATTTTGAAAATGTAGTAGATAGTATATTTGGAATTTGGGATAGGTGGAATGATGATGGAAGACAAGGAATACAAAAAAAAATGATAGGTTTACCTGGAGAAGGAATATTTCATATAGAATTTGAATTTCCTTATGGATTTAGTGATGATTTTGTGGTAGATGTAGATGAATATTTAAAAATTTATAAAATAAAACATTTTGGAGAAATTGATCCATTTGAATGGGAATGGAAACATGAGGATTTTCAAAGTGATGCTTTAATAATAAAACCAATTCAATAAACAATATTAAATTAAAAATTAAATAAAATGGGATTAAAAACACTTGCAACGATTTTAAAAAAAAGAGGGTCAGAGTATGTGGAAAAATTTTTAAGTGAAGAAATAACAGTAACTGAAAAATTAGATACTTACCGAATACTTTTTGAAAAACAAGATAATAATCTTGTATTCTTTAAAAAAGACAACACTAAATTAAATTTGATCGAAAGGACGCTTACAAATGTGTGGGAAGATGCAATAATTGAATTAACAACAATTGTTGGAGATACTTT
>Ga0307991_1001794_pt1 | contig 14837 bp, 13 predicted proteins | sample EllFjometagen131_FD_203146 | JGI IMG/M metagenome (GOLD analysis project Ga0307991, IMG submission 203146) | Marine microbial communities from Ellis Fjord, Antarctic Ocean - #131 | ecosystem: Environmental > Aquatic > Marine > Unclassified | place: Southern Ocean | collected 2014-10-08
GAAAAATCGCCATAGAATTGAACAGCTGATTGTGAAAAATTCAGAGCATCCCGACTAATAAGTCGGGAGGGTCACTGGTTCGAAGGAATTTATCCCGATTTTATAGCGGGAGTATCGCCCACCAAAAAATCAAACGGTTATGTGTTATTTAATACGTAACCGTTTTTTATTTGCATAAAATTTGCATGAATTAACATGACAAATCTCCATGTGTCTCAACTAGTAGAGTGATCCTATAATTAATTTAATTAATTAAGAACCACATCTGTAATCCATATTTACGCTGTCTTTAAAACAGAACTTCTGATCATACTTTTTAAAATCCTAATAAATTTTAAAAAAATTATTTACTCTTATTTCCTAACAAAAACAACGCTTTTAGATATTTTGTAATCCCCCTACTTAAAAATAAATGTAATTTTATTTGGTTTCTCAATAATAATGTTGTAGTTTTGTACACTCATTACTTAGAAATATATTTTGAAAACAACTTTAGCACATATTGCAACAATACAAACAGGAGTTTTTGCAAAGCCAAGTCAAAAAGGTGAAATTGTTTATTTACAAGCAAAACACTTTAACGAAAATGGTGAACTTGGTGAAACATTATACCCTGACCTAAATAATGAGGGTAGGCTTGACAAACACCTGCTTAAAAATGGAGATGTATTATTTGCAGCAAAAGGAACAAAGAATTTTGCAGCTTGGTATGAAAGTGATAATTTACCTGCTGTAGCTTCTACTTCTTTTTTTGTAATCCGTTTGAATGAAGAGAAAATACTTCCCGGATATTTGACATGGTTTTTAAATCATCCTAACACACAATTATTATTAAAAGGACAAGCAAGAGGCACATCTATGGCATCAATTTCAAAAGCTGTTTTATCTGATTTAGAAATCCCAATTCCGGCTATCAGTAAACAGGAATTGATTTTAAATATATACAAACTCCGAAATAAAGAGAAGAAACTAAAACAACAGATTGAAAACCTTAGAGAGAAACAAATTCAACAACAAACTATAAATTCAATTAAATAATTATTATGGCAATAAAGATAACTCAAAGCGACATTAATAACGCAGTTTGGAAAGCCTGTGATACTTTTCGTGGAAGTATTGACCCAAGTGTATATAAGGATTATGTGCTCACAATGCTTTTTATTAAATATTTAAGTGATGTACACGATGATAAATATGCAGTCTATTTAGAAAAGTATAAAGGAGAACACGAAAGGGCAAAACGTGCTATGCAGCACGAACGTTTTATTGTGCCTGAAAACAGTCATTTCAAGTTTTTATATGAAAGCCGCAATGAAGCCAATATTGGAGAATTGATAAATATTGCCTTAACAGATTTGGAAGAAGCTAATCGTGAGAAATTGTATAGCGAAGATGGTGCAGGTATTTTTCAAAACATTGACTTTAATAGTAGCAAACTAGGCGAACCTAAAGATAAAAATACCAGACTGAAAAACCTTTTGCTTGACTTTAAGCAGGATAAACTTGACTTACGCCCATCTAACATTGATGGAGATGATATTATTGGAGGTGCTTATATGTTCTTGATAGAACATTTTGCAAGTGATGCAGGGAAAAAAGCAGGAGAATTTTTTACACCTAAAGAAGTTTCAACATTAATTGCCAAACTAACCAAATCAAAGCCAGGCTCACGAATATGTGATCCTACTTGTGGTTCTGCTTCATTATTAATTAAAGCCGGAAAAGAAGTAGGTTCTGACAATTTCTCTCTTTACGGACAGGAAGCCAATGGAAGCACATGGGCATTGGCAGTTATGAATATGTTTTTGCATGGTTTTGATAATGCTACTATCCGATGGGGAGATACAATCCGTAATCCGAAATTAAAAGAAGGTGATGCTTTGATGAAGTTTGATACTGTGGTAGCAAATCCACCCTTTTCACTTGATAAATGGGGTAAGGTAGAAGATAAAGAAGGAGATAAAACCACTAAATCATATGACCCTGAAACAGATCAGTACAGCCGTTTTTGGCGAGGTGTGCCTCCAAAGAGTAAAGGCGATTGGGCTTTTATTACTCACATGATTGAAACAACTTACAAAGGAACAGGAAAAGTTGGTGTAGTGGTTCCTCACGGTGTTTTGTTTCGTGGAGCAAGCGAAGGCAAAATTCGCAGGAAAACTATTGAAGAAAATATATTGGAAGCCGTAATTGGTTTACCATCTAACCTATTTTTTGGAACACCCATACCAGCTGCCATTCTTATATTTAACAAAGGCAAAGGAAATAATACAGATGTGTTGTTTATTGATGCAAGCCAACATTATGAATCAGCAAAAAATCAAAACAAACTACGTGAAAAAGAAGATATTGACCACATTGTAGATACTTACAGAAAGTTTAATGAAGGTAAACTGGAAGCTGGAGTAGTTGAAGATAAATTCAGCTATGTATCCACTTTTGATGAAATACAGGAAAACGATTTTAACCTTAATATTCCTCGTTATGTAGACACTTTTGAGGAAGAAGCTGAAGTAAATATTGCTGCCGTACAATTAGAAATTAATTCATTGGAAGAAGAACTAATTATCGTGCAAAATGAAATTAAGGAGTATTTAACACAATTGATTAAATAATGAATTTAAAAGTAAAAATACCAATAGATTGGCAAATTAAGAAAATTGATGATATATCTAAAATTTATTTAGGATTAACCTATACACCTGCTTATGTTGCTATTGGTGTGCCATTTATTTCAGTAAAAGACCTTACTGAAACTGGTATTAATTATAGCAATACGAAGTACATTAGCCGTGAAGAATTTGAAACTTCTACAAATAATGCAAAACCCCAAAAGGGTGACGTGCTATTTGGAAGGGTTGGCACTTTGGGTAACCCTGTATTGATTGAAAAAGAAATTGAAGTTTGCATTTTTGTAAGTTTAGGTTATTTCAGATTGAAAACTAATATATCTGACCCTTCGTTTGTTTTAAATTGGATGAAATCCCCTTTATTTAAGAATCAAGTTGACAAACAAGTAGCTGGTGGTGCTCAGAAAAATCTAAATACTGGGTGGTTGAAAAACTTTAATATACCTGTTCCTCCACTTCAAGAACAACGTGCCATTGCCCATGTCCTTGGTTTAATGGATTGCCTTATTAACAAAAACAACCAACTTATTGCCCAAAAAGAGCTACAAATAAAATGGCTCATGCAAAATTTGTTAACAAGGAAAAATCGATTGAAAGGATTTGGTGGTGAGTGGAAAACAAAAACATTGAAAAATATATTGCAAGTGGCTGGGAAGCCTTTTACTCCAGTTGAAGATGGATTATATCAGCAAATTGGCATTCGTTCCCACACAAAGGGAATCTTTTATAAAGATGAAGTAACAGGTGCTGAATTGGGAAATAAAAGGGTTTTTTGGATTGAACCAAATTGTTTTGTGGTAAATATTGTATTTGCGTGGGAACATGCTATTGCAAAGACTACTGAGAAAGAAATTGGGATGATAGCATCACATCGTTTTCCAATGTATAAACCTAAAGAAGGGATTATAGATTTAGATTATCTTCTTTATTATTTCAAATCACCAAAAGGCAAATATTTACTTGGACTAGCCTCCCCTGGTGGTGCTGGCCGAAATAAGACGCTAGGTAAATCTGAATTTATGAAACTTCAAATACCCGTTCCTTCAATTGAAGAGCAAATATCCATAGCCCAAGTATTACAAGCAGCCGATAAAGAAATACAACTCCTTAAAACCAAAACAGAAAAACTAAGAGAGCAAAAAAAGTGGATGATGCAGGTTTTGTTGACAGGGAAAAAACGATTAAAAATTTAAACTATGAATTATACAGTACCATTGCTTCCTTTTAATAAGGATATTGAAACCAAAGCTGTTTTAAAAAAAGTAGCTTTAACCCGTAGTGCTTTAGCAGAAATGAAAGGAACTGCACTGAGTATTCCCAACCAGAGTATTCTTATAAGCACGCTTTCATTGCAAGAGGCCAAAGACAGTTCTGCCATTGAAAATATAATAACTACACATGATGAGCTGTATCAGTCGGATTTACTTAAACAAAAGTTCAAGAGTTTAGCTTCAAAAGAAGTTCATAATTATGCACATGCACTACAAGTTGGCTTCAATACCGTAAAAGAAATGAGCTTTATCTCTAACAATCACATTTTGAAAATGCAAAAGGCTATAGAGAAAAATAATGCAGGTTTCAGGAAATTACCCGGTACTTCATTGAAAAATGATCAAACCAGAGAAACAGTTTATACTCCACCCCAATATTCTAAAAAAATTGAAAAATTGATGAGTAATTTAGAACAATTCATCAATAATAACGATTTATGTGATTGGGATCCTTTGGTTAAAATGGCTGTTATTCATCATCAGTTTGAAAGTATTCACCCCTTTTATGATGGTAATGGAAGAACAGGCAGGATTATCAATATTCTCTATCTCGTAAAGGAAGGTTTATTGAATATTCCTATTCTTTATTTGAGTAGATATATCAATCAAAATAAAGGTGATTATTACAACTTATTACAAAAAGTCAGAAGTGAAGGTAATTGGGAAGAATGGATTCTTTTTATCCTTGATGCAGTAGAACAAACTTCTTTGCAAACTATTAATCTCATACAAGGAATTAAAAATGTAATGCTAAATCACAAACAAAAGATTCGTGATGAGCTCCCAAAAATATATAGTCAAGATTTACTTAACAATATTTTCAGACACCCCTATTCTAAAATTGATTTTGTAATGAGTGATTTAGCAGTTAGCCGACCAACAGCTACACGATATCTTGATGAGCTCACCAAAATCAATATTTTGGAAAAACAAAAAATTGGGAAAGACAATTATTATATCAATAAAGATTTATTTGTCCTATTGGCAAATGTGAATACAATAATAAATGAACATGTATGAAAAACATGATTAATCACAAACGACACTCTTTACATGTAAAGATAATGGCTGTTTTCTTTACATGTATTTATGCATATGTAAAGAAATTAAAATTCAAGTAGCAGTTCTACAAATATGATAATATGGATACACCAAGTTTCAAAGAAGACTATAATTGCTACACTCAGATTTTAATTATTTGAAAAGGTTTAAATAAAAATTAAAAAAATGACAATAGACGAACAAAAACAAAAGCTTCAGCAACTTAGAGATTTAGATGTCGAAAATGAAGTACTGGAGTTTAAAGAAGCTAAAAATACTTATGATTTTAGAAAATTATGTAAATATTTTTCGGCTTTGTGCAACGAAGCTAATTTAAAAGGAATACCTTATGCATGGCTAGTTTTTGGTATTGAAGATACACATCACAATATAGTAAACAGCCAGTTTCGTCTTAAACGGAAAGATTTAGATAGCCTGAAAGGGGAAATAGCAAATAAAACTACAAACCGTATTACTTTCATTGAAATTTATGAGCTAAATTATCAAGAAGGCAGAGTAGTAATGTTTCAAATACCAGCAGCACCAAAAGGGATTCCTATTGCTTTTGAAGGTCATTATTATGGAAGATATTCTGAAGAATTAGGACCCTTAAATTTGGAAGAAATTGAAAGAATTAGAGCACAGGCTACTTCTGAAGATTGGAGTGCCGCAATTATCCGTGATGCAAAACTTGATGACTTGGATAAAGAAGCCATTCAAGTTGCACGAGACAATTATAAAAACAAGTTCCCATATAAAGCTAATGAGATTGATGATTGGGACACAACTACCTTCCTCAATAAAGCTAAGATTACAATCAGAGGAAAAATTACTCGAACTGCCATTATACTTTTAGGTAAAGATGAAGCGGAACATTTTATTAATCCGGCTGAAGCAAAAATACGATGGATTCTGAAAGATGGTAATGGAAACGATAAAGATTATTTAATTGTTGGTTGCCCATTATTGTTGGCAGTTGATAAAGTATATTCAAAAATTCGCAATCTGAAATATCGTTATATAAAAGAGGGTACTCTTTTCCCTGACGAAGTTAATCAGTATGAACCTTATTCTATTCGTGAGGCAATAAACAATTGCATAGCACATCAAGATTATTCCAAACAAGGTCGAATTAATGTGGTAGAAATGGATGACCAGTTGGTTTTTACTAACCTAGGTGTCTTTATCCCTGGGGATGTCAATAAAGTTGTAAAGGAAGATGCCCCTGAAGAACATTATAGAAATCGCTTTTTAGCTACCGCCATGTTTAATTTGAAAATGGTTGATACTGCTGGTGGTGGCATAAAAAAAATCTACAATTTTCAAAGGGAAAGGTATTTCCCAATGCCTGATTATGATCTAAGTGGTGGTAAGGTTAAAGTTACTATTACAGGGAAAATATTAAATATGGAATATGCAAAACTCCTTGCAAAAAACAAAGATCTTACACTTAGTGAGGTTATATTATTAGATAAGGTTCAGAAAAAACAGCATCTAAGTAAACTTGATGAAAAACTCCTTAGATCTAAAAAACTTATCGAAGGTAGAAGACCCAACTATTACATTGGAATAAGAGTGGCACAAAAAACAGGACAAAAGGCTACCTATTCAAAAAATAAAGCATTTGATAAAAATTATTATCTTGATTTTATAGTAAAATCTATTAGAGAACATGGTAGTTTATCCAGAAGTGATGTTGATGAATTACTATGGAAGAAACTACCAGATTGGATGAATGATAAACAACGAAAAAATAAAATTGGTAATCTTATGAGTGAACTTAGAATTAAAAAAGAGATAAAAAACATTGGCAATGATAAGTATTCAAAATGGGTGTTATTTAGTTAGGTAGTTTAAGAGAAGATTTAATTGTATAGTTAAGAGAAGGAGTAAGAGTAAGAGAAGGAATTAGAGTAAGGATAAGAGTAGAATTAAGAGAAGGAGTAAGAGTAAGAGAAGGAATTAGAGTAAGAATAAGAGTAGAATTAAGAGAAGAATTAAGAGTGAAAATAAGAGTAAGAGTAAGAGAAAGAGAGTTAGAAAAAGATTTATATTATGATTATTAGAAGTTCTCCATATAATGATGTGCTTTCTCCAAAAGATAGGAATGATACTAGAGATACAATTGATAATAAAGAACTTAATGTAGATAGTAGATCATTTATTGATAAAGATAGTTCTCCAAAAAGAAGAAAATAGATATGCAAACACCAAGTTTTAAAGAAGACCACATAAGCCAGATACCTGCTTTGCAGTTATTACAAAAGTTAGGTTATACATACCTTTCACCGGAAGAAGCATTGCAATTGCGTACTAATAAAACATCAAATGTGTTATTGGAAGATATTCTTCGGAGGCAATTGAAGGAAATAAACAGTATAAGAGTAAGCTCTAATAAAACAAGCATCTTTACAGATGATAACATTGAACGTGGTATTCAAGCACTGAAAGACTTGCCAATGAATGAGGGCTATATACATGCAAGCGAATCAGCTTACAATCTAATAACACTTGGCAAAGCATTGGAACAAAGCGTTGATGGAGATAAAAAGAGTTTTACACTTCAATTTATAGATTGGAAGAATATAAACAATAATGTGTTTCATGTAACTGAAGAATTTAGTGTAATGCGAAGTACCAGCAAGGAGCATTATCGCCCCGATTTAGTGTTATTTGTAAATGGTATTCCTTTTTGTATTATTGAATGTAAACGCCCTGACATGAAAGAACCCTTGAAACAGGCAGTCAGTCAACATATGCGTAATCAGCAGGAAGATGGTATTCGTAGTTTGTATGTATATTCACAAATTACGTTAAGTATTGCAACACAAGAAGCAGCCTATGCAACTAATGCTACTCTTGAAAAATTCTGGTCAAAATGGCAAGAGAAATTCGATAGTCCAGAAGAAGAAAATCAATACAAAAATATATTACAAGAACTAAAGAATACACCTTTATCCATAGAACAAAAGAACAAAGTTTTTTCTGACAGATTTAAATATGTTAGACAATACTTTGATGATCTGGAAAATGAAAATATTCTTCCAACATTACAGGATGAATATATATATGGTTTGCTAAGACCATCTAGAATTTTAGACATTGTCTTTAGTTTTATTTTGTTTGATTATGGAGCAAAAAAAATTGCTCGCTATCAACAATACTTTGCTATCAAAAAATCCATGAAACGTATTTTGCAAATTGATGGTGGCATGAGAAAAGGTGGTGTTATTTGGCATACACAAGGAAGTGGGAAATCGTTGACCATGGTCATGTTAGCACAAGCAATTGCAATGGACAAGACTATTCGCAATCCTAAAATAATTTTAGTAACGGACAGGACAGATTTAGACAATCAAATTACAGGAACATTTCGAAAATGTGGAAAATTTGTTGAAAATGCAACTACCGGTCAACGTTTAGTTGAATTATTGGAAAGTAAAAGTGATGCTGTTGTTACAACAATAATAAACAAGTTTTCGGCTGCATTGAAAAAAATAAAGAAACCGTTAAAAAGCCATGATATTTTTGTTTTAGTTGATGAAGGTCACCGCAGTCAGCATGGAATTTTCAATATTGATATGCAAAAAACCTTGCCCAATTCTTGTTTTATTGCCATGACAGGGACACCCCTTTTCAGAAAAGATAAGAGTACAGCTGCGAAATTTGGTGGCATTATAGATTCCTATACAGTTGACCAGGCTGTGAAAGACAAAGCTGTTGTGCCATTATTGTATGAAGGAAGACTAGCAAGACAGACTGTAAATGCAAGTCCATTAGACACATTCTTTGAAATGGTTTCAGAACCACTGACTGAATATCAAAAAGCAGATTTTAAAAAGAAATTCAGCCGAGCAGATCAGTTGAATAGTGCAGAACAAAAGATTTATGCAATTGCATGGAACCTAAGTTTGCATTTTCGAGATAATTGGCAAAATACACCTTTTAAAGCACAATTGGTTTGCGACAAAAAGGTAAATGCTATTCGTTACAAAGAATTTTTGGATGAGATTGGAATTGTCAGCAGTGAAGTATTGATTTCAGCTATTGATGAAAGAGAGGGTGAAGATAGTGCTTATGAAAAATCACCAGAGAAAGTAAATCGTTTTTGGAAAAAGATGATGGACGAACATGGTAATTCAAAAAAGTATGAGAAGAACATTATCAATAGGTTTAAAAACCAAGATAAGCCTGAAATAATAATTGTTGTTGACAAATTACTTACAGGCTTTGATGAGCCAAAGAATACAGTTTTGTATCTAACAAGAAATTTAAAAAGTCACAAATTACTTCAAGCAATCGCAAGAGTTAATCGAGTTTATCCTGATAAAGAATTTGGATACATAATTGACTATTATGGTGTAATTGAAAACTTAGATGATGCTTTATTGTTATATTCTTCGTTTGAAGATTTTGACGAAGATGATTTGGAAGGAACATTAGTAAATATAAATGAAGAAATTAAAAAGTTACCACAAAAGTATTCTGAGCTTTGGGATATCTTCAAAACCATTACTAATAAAAGAGATGCAGAAGCATATCAGTTACTTTTAAGAGACGAAGCAATTCGAGTTGTATTTTACGACAAGCTAGCTGCCTTTGCTAAAGGATTGAAGTTGGCACTTTCATCAATTCAATTTCATAAAGAAACTGAAGAAAAAACTATCAATCGCTACAAAGATGACTTGTCAATGTTTATGAAACTGCGATTGGCAGTTGTAGAAAGATATTCAGACACTATTGATTACAAACAATACGAAGGACAGATTCAAAAATTGATAGATACTCATATTACTTCAGAAAAAGTAGAAATTATTACAGAATTGGTTAATATTTTCGATAAAGAAAAGTTTCAACAGGAAGTTGAGAATACTACAGGTAAAGCAGCTAAAGCAGATAAAATTGCTAGTAGGACAGCTAAACACATTTCGGAGAAAATGGATGAAGATCCAGCTTTTTATAAAAAGTTTTCACAAATGTTAAAAGAAGCAATTGCCGATTATGAAGCTAAGAGAATTAATGAAGCACAATATTTAAGCATAGTTCGTGAAATTATGAATAATGTATTGTCGCATACTGATGCTGATATCCCGGAAGCATTAAGAGAAAAGGATATAGCTAAGGCATTTTATGGTTTAACGCTTGAATCCTTAAAAGAAAAAATTAATGATAATGTTGTAAAAACAGAAATTGCAATTCAAATAGCACTATACATAGATGAAATTATTATGCTTGCTGTCTTGGATAATGGTCATCCTATTATTGACTGGCAGTATAAAACAAATATTATAGGAAAGCTTGTGATAGAAATTGGGGATTATTTAATTGATGAAGTAAGAGATAAATACAATATTGATTTGTCATTTAACGAAATGGATGAAATAGCTAATAACTGCATTGAAGTTGCTAAACTACGTTATAAATGATGAATTATTCAATTCAATTCGGTAGTAAAAAAATTTATTTCCAGGTGGTTTACTCAGATAGGAAAACACTTGGCATTACAGTTAATCCTGACTTAAATGTTTTGGTCAAAGCTCCAATTGACAGTTCTATTGATAAAATTAAAGAAAAAATTATTAAGAAAGCACCTTGGATTATAAAACAGCAGGGGTTCTTTCTTACATTTCACCCTAAAATACCTGCACGAAAATATATTGGAGGAGAAACTCATTTATATCTTGGCAGGCAGTACCTTTTAAAAGTTGAGCTTAGCAAAGTTGAATCGGTTAAATTGAAGGGTAAATTTATTGAAGTAAAAGCCATAGACAAGTCACGAGTTAAGGAATTGGTTAAACAATGGTATTTAGTTCATGCGAAATCAAAGATTAATGAATTAGCTAAACCACTTATAGAGCAGTTTAAGAAATACAATATTGAACTTAAATCAATTGTGTTTAGAGAAATGCCAACACGATGGGGCAGCTGCACTCCCAAAGGAAAAATCATATTAAATCCTGAATTAATCAAAGCACCCAGAGGTTGCATTGAGTATGTGATCATTCATGAGTTGTGTCATTTAATTCATCACTATCATACTCAGAAATTCATTGATTTGCAGACTAAGGAAATGCCGGATTGGGAGAAATGGAAAGCTAAACTTGAGAATCTACTTGCATAAATTGGAAAACAAAAACACTAAAACATGTCTACCAAAAAGCTAATATCAGGTATTGTAATTGGAGTTATTGTTACAGCAGTGAAATGTTAAATTTTTTATTTCCGAAATGAAAATGATAAACTATTCAAAGAAAATGATTTCAATAAAACAACCTAAAGATAATGATGATGGAAAAATCGTCATAGAATTGAACAGTTGATTGTGAAAAACTCAGACCCTCCCGACTAATAAGTCTGGAGGGTCACTGGTTCGAAGGAATTTATCCCGATTTTATAGCGGGAGTATCGCCCACCAAAAGGGAAAGTTAATAGCTTTCCCTTTTTTTATATGGATTATTATTTTCTTGCCATGTTGATAAATACTACATCGGACATACAAGCAATTTGCTTAAAAGATTGCGTAAGCATAATTCAAATCATTCAGAATTTACCGGAAAATATAATGATTGGAAAATAGTTTATTCAGAAAAATTCGTTTCAAAATCTGAAGCTTATGCAAGAGAAAGGCAAATTAAAAAATGGAAATCCATTTATTCATCTTGTTTTCTCTGAACTCAAATTAAATTTCTCAGGATGACGTGGTGTTATTGTTTTGTAAAAGTTTTCGATTTCAATTAGACCCCTTTTTTTATTAATCGAATTCAGGTTAAAAGTAATTTAAAATGTGGAAAAAGCAATTATCTCCTTACAGTGTTTTGGAGAGACTAATTTTACTAAACCGATATTTTTAGCATACCATGCTATATATTGTTCAGTTTTATTTTTATGCTTATATGTAGTAATAACTTTTAAACATTTTAATATACCTATTGGTGTATCAATATTTTCAAAACATTTTATTTCGGAATTAATTTTAAGGTGTTTATTAAAAATAAATGAATGCAATTTGCCTTCCCAATACAATTTAGTATTATTTCTGCTGTTTCTGTTTAATAAAAATACAGGTATGGCCGGTGAATTAAATATTGTTATTTTACATGGTATAACATTCCAATTAACATCTACCTTTATTGAGTAGATTGTATCGTTAGAAATTTTATAATAATATTTTGTTTTGCGAATACTATTTGTTTCAAGAATAAAATCGTAATTAATTTTATCTCCGTTAGGAGATATTCTGCAAATTACTTCTTGTTTAAAAACATTTTCTTTTTCTTTGACTAAATATGTCCACTTAAATCCATCTTTTATTGGAAAATATGAATCAATCTCTCTATCATCTGGAGTATAAGCTAAAGAAGATAAAAAAATTATAACAAAAGAAAATATCGAAAACCATTTCATTTATTTATTTTTTCGATAAGTAATAGCTTGTTTAAAATAAGTCTAATATTCTTATTATTTAGTTTTTCATTATAAGTTTCACACAAAAACTGTGCTTTTAATTTATTACCAGAATAATATCTTTTAAAAATATATAAATACGGTAGAAAATTTAAATATTGCTTGTTTAAGATAGAATTAAGTGCTAAAAAAACTGTTAAACTGTTAATAGCTAATGCATTTATCCCATCTCTAACATCTCCGCAATAAAATTGTCCAGCACCAGGGAGAATAGATGATAATAACTTTGCTTTTAAGGGATTTTTGCCGGGATGACTTTTAATCTCTAAAAAAAGATTGTTGATTTCCATTAAAAGATTTTCATCTATATCAAGCGAATAATCTACATATTTTTGAAATTTATTTTGAGATTTTTCCCATTCTGATTGAAAGATATAATCTATACATAACAAAAATGAAGCTCGTTTTTTTATTGAATAATATTTTGAGTAATGTAATTCTTTTATAAGAATTAATTCTGCAATGTCATATCTCTCTGTAGCTAATAAAATTACAGCTTTATCAATTTTTCGCTCTGATTTTAAGCTGTCATTTTCTGAATTTAAAATTGATTTATCTAAATAATATATAGATTTTGGAATATCATCTAATTCTCTATAGCATTTTGATATTTTAAAATAGATACTACTTTCTATTTTATTATTACTTTTAATAAAAATGTACCTTTTATATTCTGTAATTGCCTCATAATAATTTCCATATTTGCATAAAGAATCGCCAGCATCAAGAATAAATTTTTGAGAATAAGCTTGAGTAGCCACAAAAAGGGAAAATAATATTATCTTAAAAGTTGACATTTATGAATACTCCTATACTGTTTTTAATTTCATTATCAATTTTTTGATTATAGATTTTTGCAGAAATAGCAGAACCATAAATATTACCTAAATAAAAATAAGATACCATTGAACCAAACACCCAAAAATCTACAGATTCAAAACCTTTTGATTTATAACCTTCATAAGCTCTCCACGATGTTACACCAATAATAAGAAAAGAATATAATCCATCCCAAAAACGATTTGTATAGATCTTACCACTGCCTGGAACTAGTGCAGAGAGAGTACCTGCTAAAACAGGACTTTTCCTTTTTGAATTTCTACTTTTTAATAAAAGTTTTTTGAAGATTGGCGAGTATGATTCTGATATATCTGATAAACATCTATTTGCTTGATCAAATTGTTTTAATATAAGATAATTTGCTAACTTTAACTGGTTATATTTATATTGATTAGCATAATTTGGAAGTCTTTTTGGGTTATAATCTAAAAATACTAAACTTGAATCATTTTTTTCTAAATTAAAATAATTTAATGAGATAAGTAACTTTGTATCCAAATAGAAATCTGTATTAATTGGACTTATTTTTCTTAAAAAACTATTAGATTCTTTGTATTTCCCATCATTACGGAAAGACTTTCCTATCCAAAATAAAATTGAATCACTTGTTCCCAATTCCAAATTTTTCGAATAAAACAAACACCTTTCAAATTCATTAGCGGCACGTAAATAATCGCCTTCATCATATAAATTTTTGGCAAATCCAAAATTATTTTTAGCAGTAATTATAAAATTAGAATTTGTTTGAGCTAAAATAAATATTGATGGAAAAAGCACCAAAATAAAATTAAATAAATAAATAAATAAATTCATAGTATTATATCTCATTTTGTTTTTTCCCTGTAATAATATTTATCTAAAGGATCATAAATTCTTTCTGAAGTACTTGTATTTTCGTAATATTTGTAGCCTAAACCATTACAACGTTGAATTCTATCAGAACCCATTAATATTCCAATTAAACCATACTTTTTAATTGCTTGATTAGTAAACTGCGAACAACTTGGCTCAAACATACATGAAGGTTCATCTTGTGATGATATAAAATTTTGATATAAAGATACAGAATTCAATATTAGAAATTTAACTTCTCTTACTTCATTCAAAAAAAGATGATCTGAATCATTTTTATTTTTAGTAATAATTACATCTTTATTATCTATTAGTTTCGATTTTAAATAAGTTAAGTCATCATGAATCTGGCATCTCACATTGTTATAAAAAATAAACATTAATATACAAAATGTTAAAAAATATTTTATTTTTAATTTTAAATTCACCAATTAACCTCCTTTATTTCTGCATTTTCCGGAATAGTAAAATTGATTATTTCCTCAGGAAAATCAAAATCAAATTTTAGGTTGGTATAGGTAACTTTTTCAACAGAAACTGAATTTTCAAAATTTCGTTTTATTATTATTTCCAAAGGGAAGTATATATCTTTATATTCAAAATGATTTTTATATATTGTTGAACTAAACCTCCCTACGGTCGGTGGTTTGACGGACCACCGAATCATAGAGATCGTATACCTTTACAGGTATTATTAATTTAAAATTTAATATTATGACAAATTTAAAAAAAAATTCTT